>Ga0265294_10000713_pt1 | contig 44815 bp, 26 predicted proteins | sample MunlanPumphouse3_FD_192504 | JGI IMG/M metagenome (GOLD analysis project Ga0265294, IMG submission 192504) | Groundwater microbial communities from a municipal landfill in Southern Ontario, Canada - Pumphouse #3 | ecosystem: Environmental > Aquatic > Deep subsurface > Groundwater | place...
AACGTATTCACCTACACATATTTGTCAGGCACACAGCTTATCAGCGGTTATACAGCCATCAATCCCTCAACAGGCACAACGAATGTAATTGTTTCAAGAAACTATGAACTCAATCGCAACTTGATAACCGCCATTACAAATTCCGTAAGTTCCGTGCCTTCCGTGGTTTCATCTTTTGATTACAGAAACGACAGCACTGGTAAACGAACCAGCCGCATTGATTACTATAACGGATCGACCGTCACCAATACCTATGACGGCGAAAACCGCCTAATCTCCTCAAAACCTGACTATTGGGGCACCACCAAGGGCGCATGCATGTTCGGGCTTTTAGGGACAGGCACTGATTTCACTCTAGTGATGTTCTTAATTCCAGGGAAGTGCGCGCTATTTGGCATATTCATATCTTACGTGGCGCTGGATTAAGGAAGCGGTGCTGCAAGCAAGATGCTTGCACTACTCCGTTATCACTTTCATTTAACGGGATTGACCTCTAATACGAAGATGTCGGCGCGTTTCATCCGCACTTCGTACAGGCCGTCTTTACCGTCCTTGTACGAGGCACCGGTGAGAACCTTGCCCGGCTTTACGCCATCCGGAAGACGGAAGCGCTTCACGCCGTCGGACTGCGCGAGGATGTAGAAGATACCTGAGCCATAGCCTGAAATCTCATGCGATTCAATGAGCGGCTTTAGTTTCGCCTCTCTGAGGAAGTTGCGGCAGAGCTGCGGCGTGATGCCGCCCGGCATCGCGGTGTAGATCTCAGTACACGCTGCCCCGCGCCTCACGGCAAGCGCCGGAACATCTGTTCCCTTGAACGGTGCGAGTGTCTTCCAGCCGGCTCCAGTATCCGGCTTCGAGACCGCGGCGAATTCGACGTTGTAATACGGGTAGGTCGGCATGAGCGTGCCCTTTACGCCCTTCATCAGCGGATCAGTCGAATCGCCTGCAGCGAATCCAAGCTTCCTATAGGCTTCGGGCGCGGGCTTGAGACCAAGCTCCTCCTCGATCTTCATGCCGTCAACAGAAAAAATACCGGGACGCCAGAACCAGACGATCACGCGATTGTCCTTGGCATAGCGACGCTTTAACTCCGTGAATTCGGCATAGGTGATTGTTGTCAGATCAGTGAAAAGAACGACCTTGGGCAGCTCTGCATCCTTCATTTCAAGGAGTTCGTCCACGAGATGCGCATTCCACGGCGCACCGCAACGTGCGAGTGCGTCCATCGGCTGTTCACGTAGAAGATACGGCACAACCCGATCCTTGCCCATTGAATGGAAATCCCAGTAACGCTCACCGCTGACCATTGCGAGCGTCTCAGGCGCGGGCTTTAAGGCCTTCGCAGCGTCTGCCATCTCGTTGGCAACCCGCCACGTTTCCTGCGCGGCATCGGTCGCAAACCAGCCGCCGTCCATATCGTAGACATGGTAACCGCCACCATGCACCAGCGAATTCGCTACGAAATAGAGCGCCTTCCGGCGGAATGTCGACGCATTGTGGGTTGAGCGCCAAAATTCGCTGCCCCAGAAGCCCCAGTTACTGACATCGCCGGAACGGAGATCTAGTTCGGAGATATAGAGTTTTCCGCGGCGGATCATTGAGCCGTCAAACACCGCGGAGTTGACTGGATCAACATGTTCGCGTACATACGAGGGAACGACCGCGAAGAAATCATAATCAGGGGAGAGAAGAAGACCCTTCGCGTAGGTCTGGGCGATGAGCGGATAGCCTGCCAGCCCGGCGTTCGGGGAGTAGGAGCCGACGAGAATGCGCCCATTGGAGCCTTGCTTGATCGCACGGGCGAACTTGAGTCGCATCTCGGTGGTTGCGCGGGCGTAGAATTCGCGCCAATCGCTGAAGAGAGTTGACGCGTGCTCGGCATAATGCGGCTTTGTGCGATCCCAGAACTCCTCGGCGGTGGGTATCCGGGAATCACTCTCTCCACCGTATTTCCGCCTGCGGAATTCAGCGAAACCGCGCTTGGAACATTCAGCGTAATCCGCTGCCTGACGCCCTGGAACGTGGTTGTCGAAGACATCCAGCCATTGCCCATCGGTGCCGCCGCAGACGTAAACGCCGATAACAGCTTTGCCCTCCGGCCAGCGCTCGAGTTCAGCGAAAAGCTTTTCAAAGACCACTGAAACGTCGTCACCGAACTTGGCAGAGGTGTATGAGAAAGCGGGATATTCGTCCTTGCTGAGATCATGTGTCAGCGTGTCGCGGAAATCGCAGATCCGCACGCTGCGGAAGATGCCGAACTTGCCCTGTTCATTACGCATTATTTCGTCTGGATTCTCCTCGGCCCAACCTGCACGCGGTTTGACGACAAAGGTAAGCATGAACATGCCGTCCGGAAAGCGTCGCAGGTACTCCCTGATCTCGAACCGCACCTTCTCGGTGTCAACCGAGCCGTCCGCCTTCCAGATGCCGGAGGAAGACAGGGCGATCTCCTTTGTGGAAGGGCCCAGACTAAAGCCTATCGTGAAGATGTTGAACCCCTTCTTCGAATAGGTGGTTACAGAGGGCAGGCGACTCTTGCAGGCGCGCGCGGCGGTCTTATAGATTTTCGGTACCACCTGCTTTCCGTTCACATAAAGGTCGGTGCGATCACCGGCTGAGACTAGTTTCGGGACAAGCTTCTTGCGCTTGGCAAGTATCCCGTCGAGTTCCGCGTCGGAGAGAAGATCCTCCTGCTTCTCCGTCATCACAGGAAATTCGGCTTGCATTCCATATGGGGTCCGCGGTGGCGGGACAGAGAGCTTGGTGACGCCCATTGTGACACGGTCGAACTTTGCCTCGTCCCTGCTGACTGTTATCGACAGCCGCACCTTCCGTGTTGTGGATGGCAGTGTGATTTTTGCTAGCGTGATTAAGAATCCAGAGTTCGCTGCATCGCCCTCTTCGGCGATGCGCGCGTAAATGCGCCACTGCTCGATACCGAAGTCGTGCGGGCCGAACGCGCGCTGCTGTATGCGCCCAACATTCTGCGCATAGACCTGCTTGCCCTCCGCATTCCAAGCTGTAACGTACGGGCGCACGTACGCAGTCAACGGAACCTCCACCCGATGCCATGTCCAGTCAAGCTGCCACTCTTCGCCGGGAGCCGCCTCGAACACAGCCTCCTTCACATTCTCTGCGGCAAATGCCGTAAATGACAAAGCAACAACAACAGCCGTAAGGGCGGCCTTCCGGATTCGTATTCTCATTATTCAATCTCAGTTTCTACATGGTTATCTTAAAATTATTATTGAACCGGGCGCCACGTATTTCAATAAAATGTCTCCTTGACCGGTAACGCTGATACGCCAGCGCTCCGACGGTTTAGCGAAACGGTCGAGGCCGGTGATTGTACCGTCGACTTTGCCGATGACGACGCCTTCCGACGACATCGTAAATCCGCTGAGATCCCCGAGGTCGATCATCGCAGTCTCAGACAGAACGAGATCGCCGTCCTGTATGACCAGCGCGTTCGGCAGGTCGGATGGAGTGACCAGCCATTTTTCCGTGATCTTTAGAACACCATTGGTGAACACGCCCTTACCCGAGAACTTTTTCACAACCGCGATTTCGTTGCGGTCATTGAGATCGAGCAGCGTACCCTCTGCCATCTTGAGGTCGGCAAAGGTCGTGCGCCACTCCTCGGGGTCGAGCCCGGCCGTCGGCGTCACATCCTGGGTGAAGAGTGAACCGTCGCCAGGATCTTTGAAAGCCACGTAATTGACGGCATTCGACTCGGCGCGTCCAAGTGGATCGTATCCGATACCGACTGGGAACGCTCCGTTCTTCAGGCCGCCGGCCGTGGTATTGGCGTAACAGTAGGCCAGTACCTCTAATTTGTGTGAACCGGGGGCGAGTGTGAACGCATCACCGATTTTGTAACCGAGCGAGTTGTAGTTTATGATCCGTTCTGAGTTATCAACAAGAATACGCATTCCTTGATTGATGTAGGCATAGAAATTCCAGGTGACGTTCTCGGATGAGTGGTTCCAGACGTAACCGGTGTATTGGACGGCCGAATCCATTGGCCATATGTATTTACCGTTCTGCTCCAACATCTCCGGACCGGTCACCACGTAATCTTGAAACGGGTAGGTGTAACCATAGCTCTGCCACCAGAACATTTTACCTGCACTGAAGCCTGAATTCTCGGAGGTGTCCAGGCTGCGGAGAAGCCCTGGCTTGCCCAGCGGCATTTTGGCGATCCTCACCGAACCACCTGCGATTTCCGTCCGGCCGGTGATGCTGAACGTGCCGGTGATATCGAGAAGGCCGTCATGGTTTTTCTTCAATCCCGTCATCACGCCGCGGCCGCCGATGATATTTCCGTAATAATTAAACTCCACCTCCGGCAGGTCAAGTCGGTCGCCGGTGTCGAACACGAGGTCTCCTCTCTGGATCAGAGCACCGATGGAGTTTTTCGGCAGTGCCCCGTTCGCGCAGATCACAACACCGCCAGTGTAGGTACCGCCCTGTCCGTTGAAGTAGGTCTGCCCAGTATAGCTGTTGTTCGGGTTTTCGAGACGGAGCCAGCCCGCGGTAAAATACAGGGGGCCTGTGCCGGAAACAGGACCTGCGAACAGCATCCGCGTTCCTGCGTTGCCGTCATAAAGGCACCATCCACCAGTGTGAAAAGGTCCATCCCAGCGGTAATATTCAGGACCGGACGAGAATCCATACTTGTCTTTGGTGATATCGTAACGAGCACCCCCGTTGAGATTCAGCGTCCAGGGAATGTAGGCGTTCGACTCGATCCTGCGTACGCCGGCGCCGTTTTTAACGGTGAGCGTGTTTGTCTCTGATCCGTCCCAAGTCGTATTCCAGATGCCTTCGATAACCAGCAGGCCGGAGTTCACCTCAATGTTACCCGGCTCTTTCACCCGCGTACGGACGACATAGAAACTGTAACTCCGGCTCCCCATCTCAATTGCCAGGGTATGGCCGTTCATTGTTAGCGTCGAATGACGTATGTCGTAACTATTGCCCGTGGTTGTCCTGGAGATCGCCGCATCCCCGTTCAGGACAATGCCGCCACCGGTGTAGCCGGAGCCGCCGTAGAACATGTAGGGCTGTCTGGCGCCGTTGTTCACGATTACCCCGTCATATCCTTCGGCACCGTCGCCGGAAATGTACACGGTTTCACCGGCATCCGTATATGTGTTGTAGGTTGCGATATCGAGAAGCAGTGTCGCATTGTTTGAAACAACCGTGTGACCAGCCTTGGTGCCGAGAGAGCCGTTTTCTGTCACAATGAATACGCCCTCCTCAACGCGAATCTCGCCAGTGTAGCTCGCGAGCGCCGAGGAGGAGTTGAGCGCACCCGCTCCTTTCTTTACGAGGGCTTCGCTGGAACCGAGCGCCGTGACAAACGCTTCATCGATCACGTTGGTTGTGCCTGACGGAACCGTCACCTCGTAGGGTTCGGCCCAGGTGGAGTGGAACATACATACGGCAAATGCCGTTGACAACATCAGTTTACACATAACATCTCCCTTTCATCATATTTTTCAAGAGCACCTATGCTTCGCACGGTTGCCTGCATACATGGAGGAGTGTAGAGAACAGTCCTTGATGATTGTCCTTTACTCTTTCTACTTGCATTCGCAGGCAGCATATCTAAAGACATTTCAAGTCAACATAACAAGTATACTACTTCCCCCAACCCAGATCAATTGCAATAATTTTTGCAATAATTAGTGCTGAATTATGAGTCGTTGCAATAATCCACCGTGTAACGGCGGATTTACTTTATTTGCAATATAAGTATGTCCTCCGCTACGCGGTGGACAACAATGATTTAAGTATGTCCTCCGCTACGCGGTGGACAACAATGATTTTGAAGTTATCCGCTAATATACGCCGATTCGCATTGCATTACGCTGGTGCTTTGCTGGTACGTTTACGGCACGCACCCTACAGCTTGCTCAGCATTGTAGCCGCGGGCCGTGACTGCGGTCGGCTCGTCTCTGTGAGAGATAAAAAAAGTGCCCCGCCAATTGACGGGGCACACTTATATATAAAACTTTAATCCAAGCAGAATTTTAATTCAGCTGCTTTATATAATCTGCTTCACAGCAGCCATAATATCGTAGTCGTGTGGCAAAAACGCCTCTTCCAGCGAGTAGGCCTGCGGGGCAATGCCGTCTTTGGCGCCAATGCGGATGACCGGCGCGTCGAGCGCGTCAAAGGCCTCGGCCATAATGCGAGAGGCAATCTCGCCTGTGAAACTTCCGATGCTAACACAGTGGCTGGCCACTACACAGCGTCCGGTCTTGCGCACAGAGGTCAGAATGCTCTCCATGTCAAGTGGAACCAAACTGCGAATATCAATCACTTCGGCTGAGATACCATCTGCTGCCAGTTGATCAGCGGCTTTAAGAGCATCATGCAGCATTGGTCCCCAGGTCACAATGGTCACCTGATCACCCGCGCGTTTGATATCAGCTTTGCCCAGAGGAATCAAGTACTCCTCGGTTGGCACAACCCCTTTGAGGTTATACAGAATCTGTGATTCCACAAACATAATCGGATTGTTATCACGAATCGCTGATTTCAGCATGCCCTTGGCATCGTAAGGAGTGGCTGGATAGACCACATAGAGCCCCGGGATATGCGCGAACATTGACTCAAGGGTCTGAGAGTGCTGACCGCCATAGCCCTTGCCGCCGCCGACAGAGGCACGGTAAACCAGCGGCACCTCAATGCTGGCACCGGACATATAGTGCCACTTGGCAGCCTGATTGGAGATCTGGTCAGAGGCCATCAAGCCAAAGTCCATATACATCAGTTCAACCACCGGACGCTGTCCAGTCATAGCCGCGCCGACCGCGGTTCCGCAGATACAGGCTTCTGAGATCGGTGTATTAAAGCAACGGTCACGCCCGAAGCTGTTGATCAGACCCTTGGTCACCTTAAAGGCGCCGCCGTACTCAGCGATGTCTTCACCCCACTGCACAACACGATTATCGCGCACCATCTCCTCGATCATCGCCTCTTTGATCGCGTCTTTATAGCTCAGCTCACCAGCCTCGGTGCGCTTGATCTCAGGCAGCTCTTCAAAGATCTTGGATGTAGCGAAGGCCTCAGGCACAACATCCACAGCAGTGTCGGTGTACATGTATTTGATCACATCCGCTGGATCCGGATCTGCGGACCAGGCGGCTTTGGCTGCCATGCGCGCGTTGCGCTCCTCAACCTTTTCTTTGAGTGTTTTCAGCTTGCGGGGGGTGATACAGCCATTGGCCAGCAACTGCTCCTCAAAGGTGGCAATTGGGTCAAGCTTTTTCCAAATCGCCTCTTCATCCTTGGTGCGATACTCAAACCGCGGATCGCCGAGTGAGTGGCCATAGTTACGATAGGTGTCAAATTCCATCGCGACCGGCCCTTCGCCCTTACGGCAAATCTCGGCTGCGCGGCGCATGGCATCCATACAGGCCATGATATCCATGCCGTTGACCACCTCGGCGTGCATATTGTTTTCACAGAAGCCAGCTGCGCGGCGGACAACACAGTCAGTACCTGAGACCTCGCCATCCACGCGCCCTGTGAAACCGTAGTGGTTATTGATGATCGCATAGACAATCGGCAGGCCGAAGGGCTCTTTGGTGTAATCAGGGTTGGTGAACTGGCCCATGCTGGCCCAGTTCAGCGACTCCAGCACCACGCCATTGGCATATGCGCCATCGCCCGCGAAACAGCAGGTCACTTTGCCGCTCTTGAAATAGCGCGAACTCATGGCCGAGCCAGTGGCAATCGGAACGCCGCCGCCGACAATCGCGTTGGCACCTAGGTGGCCAGCTGAGAAATCCGCAATGTGCATCCCGCCGCCGCGCCCCTTGCAGTAACCGTCCTCTTTACCGAAAAGTTCAGCGATGGCACGGTAGATATGATTCTCCAGCGCCTCCTCTAGCAATGCTTTGGGGCTGCCAGCAGCGCTTTCAGGGATACGCGCTTTCAGTTCGGCGGGCGACATACCGCGGATTGCGACGCACCCTTTGGCCAGTGAGTCGCCATGCCCGCGGTGGGTGGAGGTGATGAAATCATCGTAGTTCATGGCAGCGCAGCATCCCACTGAGGTTGCCTCTTGACCGATCGACACATGGGTCGGGCCACGATAGGAGTAGCCTTTACAGGAATCATAAGCCCCGGTGCGCAACTTAATGATCATCTCTTCAAATTCACGGATAATGAGCATGTCTTCGAGCACATCTACCGCTTGCGACGGTGTGATGGTGCCTGCTTCCAACTCTTTTTTCAGTGTGCCTTTGTATTGATATGCCGGGATGGTTCCCAGATCATATTTTTTCGCCTTAAATTTTGGGCTTCGTGTGCTCAAGTAGTTATGTACAGTCATTGTGCTCCATTCCTTCCTTATTAATTCAGTTGCGGAAATTTTCCACAACGCAATATCCAATATGCGTCAGGTCAGTAGTAATTCACAACCTTCACGCTTAAAGGCCTCCTGTTCCTCAGAAGGCATGTTTTTGTCTGAAATTATGATTGAAAGTTGGTTGGCAGCCGCAAATTTAACATAGCTGGTTCTCTGAAATTTTGTGCTGTCCGCTAGTAAAATTGTCCTGGTGGCCGCTTTTATCACCTGTTCTTTGGTGAATGCTTCAGCAGAGTCAGTGGTGGTGAGGCCATGCGCGAATGAAACCCCGATCGTGCCCATAAACGCCAGGTCAACGTGTATACGATCAAGTACCCCGCGCGTCAGGGGGCCCACAAAGGTCTGGCTAAGCCGACGGCACTCACCGCCGGTGATGATCATTTTTGGTCCATTGCCTTTGAAAATCTCTACCACGCGCAGCGAGTTGGTCACAACCGTCAGTTGATGATAGGAGATTAAGAGTCGTGCCAGCTCAAGCATTGTGCTGCCGCCATCAAGATAGATCACCCCTTGGGGGTGGATCAGCCTCAGAGCTGCCGCGGCAATCGCGCGCTTCTCGCGTACAGCAATGTTAGTTTTATCATCAAACAGCGGTTCAACCTCATTGTTATCGGCAATGGTTGCCCCGCCATGAATTCGGCGCAGATCATTGCTGCTCTCTAAATATGCCAGATCGCGTCGCACTGTTGCCGCCGAGACATCCAGCGCCCGCACAAAATCCTCGACGCGCAGAATCCGATGCTCTTTCAGCAGATTGAGCAGCTTCAGCCGTCGTGGCTCAGCCAGATCTTTAGTGTTACTATCATTCATCTTCTTGTTTTTTATGAACGTTTTTTCACCACGAAGGCACGAAGAACACGAAGATTTTTAACCACGAATAACCTAGCGCAGCATAGCCGCAACCAATTCTTTATCTCTCACAGAGGCACAGAGTTCTCAGAGTTGTTTCAGAGTTTCCACCAGCAAAGACTCAAAGGCGTAAAGTTCGTGCTCGACGTTCCCAGTTTTCCACATTTTTCACCTCTAAGATTTTTCACCTTAAAATATTCTCTCAGTGCTGCGAAAAGTTCAGCTACTCTCTGTGTTCTCTGTGCCTCTGTGAGAGATAATAAACGTACAAAAAAAACACGAATATGAATGATAGTAGTACGAATCTCCACGAATAGATAAGATCACTTTTAAGAGCATTCGTGTTATTCGTAGTTAAAAATCATCACGCTGCCAAATTTTTTTACCTCCAATTTTCTTACCTTAAATCTACCAGACTGCAACAGATCTTTCTACCCCTCTATTTCTTGACCGCTAAAGCTCAGAGAGCTGTGCATCCCTGATTGCTTTTGCTTGCAAATGATCATATTTAATCAAAAATGGGCGCATTGCGCAAGCATGAAAAGAGCTGCTCTGTAAAAATGGGTCCACCTGTGAATTGGTGCATATTATCGGATAACCTTCAAAATTAAGGTAAGAAAACGTGGTTGCGTTGCCAGGGGTCGTTTGATATCCTTAAATACATGGGAAAGGAGTTTAACAGGGCGGTTTTATATGCGGTTTTGTTGATGTCGGCACTCCGGGTGTGCGCTTGTGACATACCGGTTTTCGAGTATGCGTTAAAGATGTGGCCGCCTGACGCATATGAGCTTGTGGTGGTGCATCGCGGGGGGGAAGATGCCGCTAGTTTGCTTGAACAATTGCGCCAGACGGCCGGTGGTCTTGTTAATATGGCGGTGCGCGAAGCCGCGCCTGAGGTAGTTCGGGAAAAATACGGGGTATTGCTTGAGGAGGGGCGGTCAGGCGCTTTGCCGTGGCTGATCGTGCGTTATCCGGTGCGCATGGATGCGCGCGGGCTGGTCTGGGCCGGGCCTGCTTCTGCCGATAAAGTCGGCACCTGGACGGATTCCCCGATGCGCCAGAAGATCGTGCGCTTGCTGCTCGATAGGAGCGTGGGGGTGTGGGTTTTTCTGGAGAGCGGTGATAGGGCCAAGGATGAGGCTGCCTATGCGCGCCTGGAAGGGGAGCTGTCACGCCTTGAACGCGTTATGCGCGTTCCGGATGAGTCTGGCGTGGAAAGCGGCGTAACGTTCAAGTTGCTGAGACTTTCCCGGCATGATCCCGCTGAAAAAGCCTTACTGCTGATGCTGATCAAGAGTGAGCCTGATCTGGAAAGCCTACATGCGGAGCCGATGGTTTTTCCGGTGTACGGTCGAGGGCTGGTGCTGTATGCCCTGGTAGGGGCCGGCATCAACACTGTCACCATTACGGAAACAGCGGAGTTTCTGGCCGGCGAGTGTTCGTGCGAGATCAAATCACAAAACCCCGGGCTGGAGCTTTTGATGACTGCGGACTGGGAGGGCGACAGCAGTGCCTCCGCTGGACTTGCCGGCTTTGCTGAACGCGCTGATCAGGCGGTGGCACTTTTGGATGCTGTGGAGACAATACCCGTGGATACGGAGGACGGCGGCGTAACGGAGAAAGATAAGGACAGCAGGGCTTCATGCGTAAAATGGCCCGCCGCGGTGATATTGTTTTTATTGTTGGCAGGCATGATTTGGTTATTTGTCTTGTGGCGTAGGAGGAGAATTTGATGAATCTCTGGCGGGTGATGGCTGGTGAGATAGGATACCGGAAAATGACTTTTGTGCTGGGGTGTGTCTCCGCGGCAGTGGCCGTGGGAGCGATCACCTGTAGCACGGCGTTGTTGCGCGGCCATGATTTAAGGACCGAGAAGCTGATTGAGATCAAAGAGGCCAAGACGCGCGCGGAGATGGCCAAGATGGAGGATGACTACCGAGTGATCATGAAACGCATGGGTTACAATGTCATGATACTGCATAAGGACCAGGATGTCGCGGAGCTGCACACGCTTGGTTATCCCTCTGTCACCATGCCGGAGGCTTATGCGGAGAATCTTGCGGCAGCCGGGCTTCCGACACTTAACCATTTGCTGCCAATCTTGCAGAAACGGGTTCTTTGGCCAGAGACAGGCGAGAAGATACTTTTGACCGGCGTGCGGGGTCAGATGCAACTGCCGGGGCGGAAGGGCGGCCGTGCGCCGATCATGGCGCCGATTCCGGATGGGCATGTGGCCTTGGGCAACGCTATTGCCGCGCGTGTTGACGTTACAGCCGGCGAAAAGATCACCTTGATGGGCGAGGTTTTTAAAGTCGAGCGGGTTGAGGCTGCACGCGGCACAGGGGATGACATGGCCGTATGGGTTGGTCTGGCAAAAACGCAAGGGTGGCTGAGAGAGCCGGGACGGATCAACGGTATCCTGGCACTGGAATGTGTCTGCCATGCCGAAGCACTGGGTCAGATTGTGGAGCAGGTGACCGGGGTTTTGCCGGACACGCAGGTTTTTGAGTTCACGTCAAAGGTTCAGGGACGTGCGGAAGCTCGGAAACGCGCGACGGAAACGCGCCAGACAGCGCTTCAAGCGGAACTTGAGCAGCGGCTGAGCTTGCGCGGCGAGCGCCAGCGTTTGATGGCGGCGGTACAGCCTTTGGCAGTGGCGGGGGCCGGTCTGTGGATGTTATTGCTGGCCTATGGCAACACGCGGGAGCGTCGCAGTGAGATAGGCATGCTGCGCGCGATCGGTGTTCGCGAAAAGCAGATTTTGGCTATGTTCCTCGGCAAGGCCGCTTTGATGGGGTTGGCAGGCGGCGTGGCTGGAATAGCAATCGGCCTGGCAGTCGGCTTTTTGGCTTCCGGGGTTGCTGCAGCTTGGCGCGAAATATGGTGGCTGGCTGGGGGCGGAACAATCCTGCTGGTGTTCATGATGGGGCCGCTGCTGGGGTGCTTGGCGACGTTATGGCCCGCGGTCAGGGCCGCACGGCAAGATCCAGCTGACGTGCTGGGGGAGGAGTGAAGAATGCTGAAACTTTGCGATGTTTCTAAAACTTATTGTGGCCGAAAAAAAGAGGTGGCAGCCCTGCGTGAAGTTTCTTTGCGACTGGAGGGTGGCATGCTGGCGGCCCTGCAGGGGCCGAGCGGCTGTGGTAAGACCACGCTGCTGCTGGTGGCCGGCGGATTGCTGGCACCGGATTCTGGACAAGCACTATTGAACGGCGTGGATATTTACGGCTTGTCATCAGAGTGTCGCGCAAGACGCAGGGCCATGAACATAGGATTCGTCTTTCAGCAGTTCCACCTGATACCATATTTAACTGTCTTGGAAAATGTGCAGGCCCCTTTGTTAGCCAGCGGTGGCACGGCAGCGCATAAATATGCCGAAGAGCTTTTAGAAAGGTTTGGCCTGACAGCGAGGTGTAATCATTTGCCTGGAGAGCTGAGCACTGGCGAAAAGCAACGGACAGCTCTGGCGCGGGCGATGATGAACCGTCCAGGATTGATCCTGGCGGATGAGCCGACCGGTAATCTGGATGCGGCTAATGCCGCGATTGTTCTGGACGCTTTGGTTCAGTTTGCGGAAGGCGGAGGGGCGGTGCTGATGGCCAGCCATGATGAGCGGGCCGCGGCGCGCGGACAACATGTCTGGCGGATGGAAGAGGGTGTTTTGGTAAGTGTCTGCAATCTGAACGAGGAAGGATGATACGATGGGAAAAAAAATACGGTTAGGGGTTGTGGGATATGGTCGCGGCGAGGAATTGTTTAATCTGGCTGTGGCAGCTCTTGAAGGCATTGTGGCGACTGCGGTTTGCGACACGGCGCGGACAAAACTGGAGAAGGCGAAGGAGACACATCCGGACATTCAGGTGTTTGAGAAGTACGACGAGATGCTTGCGGGTGCCGGACTTGACGCCGTGATCATCGGAACGCCCGGGAATTCCCATGCGGTGTTCGCAGAAAAAGCCCTGGCAAAAAATATCCACGTTCTGTCTGAAATTCCGATCGTGTACACGATGGAAGAGGGGCGGATGCTATGGGATGCGCATCTGAAAAGCAACGCCATCTACATGACCGCCTCAAATTCAAACTTCAACGGGTATATTGACGCGGCGTTTGATTTGAAGAAGAAGGGTCTTTTCGGAGATCCGATTTACGTGGAAGCTGAATACATTCACGATATACGGGAATATTTTGACAAAACTCCGTGGCGTAAGACGTTAGAGCCGATCCGATATTGCACACATTCACTGGGGCCGATCCTGCGTCTGATTGACGAGGACCTCGAGTGGGTGAGTTGCTTTGACACCGGCAGCCATATTAACAAAGAAAAAGGCCAGCACGATGTTATGGCGGCGCTGTTCCGGACAAAATCGAACGTGGTCGTTCGCTTGACGGTATCGTTTATCAATGAGTATGGAGGCGGATGTTATCATCATTACCGGTTTTTTACGACCAAGGGTTCTTTCGAACGGACCGCACCGTATCAGACGTCCTTGAACGATCCATCCGGAAAGCCGCGCACATTGTTTTGTTCCACGGATCTGCCTGTATATAAAGGCTGGATTGAACTGCCTGTTGCGGAAATGCCGGTGGGGTGTGTTGGAAATTCCAAAGCGGAAGGACATGGCGGTATTGATTACGCGATGCTGGACGCTTTTTTCAATGCGATTAGAGAAGGATTGCCTTCACCGGTCAGCCTGCTGGATGGATTGCGGATGACGTTGCCGGGGACTTTCGCGGCAGAATCGGCGCGCCGGGGTGGCGAACTGACTCGTATCACTTATCCGTGGTCGGAATAATTCATATACAGCGGCAACAAAGTACAAACGGAATCGGCTGAGCGGCATATGTCGCTCACAGAACAGAGCGATTACTACACTAAATTCCGATAAATGTTCGACAGACAACTTTTGGGTAAGAATAATTAATTGTTCTTTTGTGTGCCCCATAAGGGGCGGAAGTTTGTGAATAATGAAAGGGAAAAAGAAATGACAACCAAGAGAGTCCTGATTGGAATGACGGCAATGTTGGTGTCGGTGAGTGCTATGGCGGATGATCCGATAATCAGCGGAGTGATGGTTCAACAGCGGTGGCCTTGGAGCAGGTTGGTGGACATCGACTATGTGTTAAAATGTGATCTGGAGCAGTCGATAGACATCGGTGTCAGTGCGTACAACGGCACTGAACTGCTTGATGTGCCGGGAACTTCGTTCTCAGGCGACCTTTATGGTGTTTCTTGGGGTACGCGTCGGATTGTTTGGGACCCGACAGTGACTGCTTACACCAACAATGGAGCTATTCCAGAGTTTCGCGTGGCACTCACAGCGACCCCAGTGCCGCTCTATATGATCGTGGATCTGACCAAGTCGGCGGGGGAGGCGGGACAGACCGAGTACGTCTACGAGTCGGCTCTCACGAATGGTCTTTGGGGCGCGTGGGTGCGAAATCCGGTGACCAATGACGGGACGGCCGTTCAATCCGTGATTTGGACCGGCGTGAAGACCAACGACATCTATAAGACGGACAAACTCGTCCTGCGGCGTATTCCGAAAGGGGAGTTCAAGGTGGGGGCTTCAGTTCCGGCCGCGATCTCTACTACGCTGACGAAAGATTTTTACGCGGGGGTGTTTCAGGTAACGCAAAAACAGTGGCAATTGCTGATGGGCGACTTGCGCTCTTGGCCGTCATACTGGGGGAATGAGACGAATCGCGACGCGCGGCCCGTGGAGATGGTGTCATACGACGACATTCGGGGGGCGATGAGCAACAACCCGACGGTCAACTGGCCGGCGACGGGCGTTGCGGTTATGCCGTCCAGTTTTGTAGGGCGGCTGCGTGCGCAGACGGGGCTTACTGACTTCGACCTGCCGACCGAGGCGCAGTGGGAGTGCCTGTGCCGCGCTGGGATGACGACCTACTACAATGACGGTATTGCGGGGTCGCCGAACTCTGTGAGCAATGCGCAGATAGACGTTTTGGGGCGGTATCAGTCCAATGGGGGACAGGTCTGGAACGAGACGACGGGGCTGTGGGAGTCGCCTAAAGAAACTGCCGGAACGACTATGGTCGGCTCTTACCTTCCAAACGCATGGGGGCTGTACGACACGCACGGGAACGTGTGTGAGTGGTGTTTGGACTGGTGGACTGCAGCATCGCTGCAGGCGGGCGGTTCCGATCCTGCAGGCGCGGCGTCAGGTACTACCCGCGCGGTACGGGGCGGTAGCTGGATGTTCAAAGCGGCGTTCTGCCGTTCGTCATATTCTCACTACTATGAGCCGAATAAACGGAACTCTCTCACCGGCTTCCGCCTCGTGAGAACCCTGCCATAGCGCGGTAGCGCGTAACGTTCACCGCCTGCCTGAGCGAGTACGCTCGCAGTCAGGCGTACTCACACAGGCGGGATAGCGTTTTCTTGATATATGCCTGTTACGGTAAAATTAGGGGTTGACTTTTTTCACCTTGTCCGCATAATCAAAAATAAAATAAAATAAAATAAAACAGAAAAGGATTCAAATGAAAATGAAACGGCAAAGCCGATCTTTAGGTGCACGATGCTGGAGCTTGCTGGTGATCGTGTTGTGGACAACGTGTTGCGTGGCGGCAGGCAACCGGACGCACGGCTTATGGCTTGATGTGCGGGATTTCGGCGCATCGGGCTCAAAGTTTCAGACAACGGCCACAACCCTGGCTGATTCGGATCAGATCACGGTTGCCGATGTAGGCGATTTCAAGGTAGGCCAGGGCGTTATGGTCTCCAAGTGCAACATTCACTACAACCGGAAAAGCTTGTTTGGCCCGCACAATACGTATGCCGCTAATCGTGCCTTGAAAGACGAGGTCGAGGTTCGCGGCTACGACGGCTCGACCGGCAGTTGGGTGGTCTATCTGCTGGACGTTGATCCGGCATGCCCCGAGGTGTTCCGCTGGACAGACGACTTCGGCCGGAACTGGCACTCCGATCTCCCGGTCACCAACGTCTGGCAGCGCTTGAGTGGCGGCATGGAGGTGCGCTTTAATACGTTTGACTGGAAGAGCGGCTACACCGTGATCATTTCAGCCCGCGACCAACTGGTCTCCACGATCGTAAAAATCGAGGGTAACGTGCTGACCTTGCGCGACCGGGTCAATCGCACGGCCTCAGACGCGGTCATCCGCCACAACGACACTGGCGCGTTGCAGGCTACCATCGACTGCGCGATTAAGGAAAAGAAGCACGTGTTTGTTCCGGTCGGCAACTATCGGCTCTCGGGGCCGCTGACCGTGAAGAATGCGTCGGCGATCATCATCGAGGGTGCCAACGCTGTCGACACAATGTTCGATATCAGCGAGGGCGAAGGCGCGTGCTTTGAGCTTATGGGCGGCACCGAGGTGACCCTCCGCAATTTCAGCATGGTCGGGCATTCTGGGTTTGACCGGCAAGATCAGGCTAGAGGTATGCGTACGCGCGGCGGCACTGCGGTTTGGGGCTTCTATTTTAAGAAATGCAACGCCCTGGGAATCTCAAACACCGAGCGTGTACTCGTGGAAAACTGTCATGCCCGGAAGATGTCCGCCGAGTGTTTCTATTCTTGTGGCCGCAGCCGCACTGCCGCGGACGAACCCAAGCAGTATACCAAGGCCATCACGTACCTGCGCTGCTCGGTCGAGGACTGCGCCCGCAACGCATTCAACAACAACGACTATGCTGAAAACACCAGCGTTCTTTTTTGCCGCATCCGGGACGTGGGAGGGTGCTCGTGGGAGGGGGCCTCACGGTTCGTCCGTTTCATTGGCAACTATGTGCGCAATGGAGGTACGGTGGCGATGGGCAATATCGGCCGCCGGGATGAGAATCACGAACAATTTGGCTCCGGGCAGCACATTGTCGCCGACAACGTTTTCGAGGGCACATGCCCCTATGGCGGCTACATGATCCGGGCGGCAGGTGGTGCCACCCAGGTGATCATCCGCAACAATCTTTTTGTGAACTTCAATTCCTCGGCTGTCAATATTTCAGGCGATACGAGCTTTAGTGCCCTACCGGCCACCAAAGCCCTGATCGCGGGTAACATTTTCGATATGACCGCCATCGGCGAGCCGTCGCTAAAGAGAACAGCAGTACTCGTTACAGCCTCAGACGTGACGGTGAGCGACAACCAGATTTATGTGCGGGGCGACCCCGATCCGCTGCTCACCGGCATCAGCCTGCGCGACGACGCGCTGAACCTCAGCGTGCATGACAACCTGCTGAGCTACTGCGGGACAGCGCTCACGGCTGTCCGCATGGGCGGCCGGGTCGGCGAGGTTCTAGATCCGGCCACATTCACAAGGCGGCAAGGGCTGTATGGCGGCACGCCACCGCTGGCGCGGCACCGCTCGCACGGCTACCGTGGCTGGAACTTGGTGTGGCTCAAGGCCAACAAGCCCGATGGCCTGTCGATTATCGACCACTTTGATCCGAAAACCTGCCATTTCAAGCTGCGCGAGCCTCGCGAGATGAAGGCGGAAGACGTATTCGAGATGTTCCCGCCCGCGTGCGCGAACTGGAACATCCACGACAACACCCTCGCCAGTTGTTTGAAGCCAGTGGTGTTGAACGCGTACGGTAGCGAGACATCGCTGTTTAAAGACAACATCATTACCCGCGGCGAGGCGGCAGGCGTCAAGGCGGCCATTGAGATTTCTGGCCGGTTCACGCTGCTCGGCAACCATGTGTCGGGCTTCAACGAGCCGGGTTCCACAGCCCTTTTGCTGACAGACGATCCCACTGGTCGCACTCGCCTGAGCCGCTATTGCGGCAACAGATTCGAGCGCTGCGCCGGCATTGTGCCGGAAAACCAAAAGTCATTGTGGGACGCAGCCAAACCAGAGGGTAATGTGTTGATCGGGTTGGGCGGTAAGTAGCCGAACCCATACTTGTTGTGCAGCGTCACTGATATCGGGAGGGAGTTACGGAATGGATTTTTTTGCTTGTAAAGCGGTCAGGGTGGCTCTGGCGCTTTTGCTGCCAGTCGCGGTGCTGGGGTCAGATTCTTGGCCGACATTCCGCGGTGACGCGCAGCGCTCATGCGTTGTGAAAGAAACTTTGGCTGTTCCGCTGCTCAGGTCATGGAGCTACAAGCCTGGCCAGCCACCTTTACCCGCTTGGCCGGCTCCGATGTCAACTAATTACGCGGTTATGCACGGGACGTTACAACAGACTTTAAGCTTTGACAGGGCTTTTCATGTGGTGGCGGACGAAAAGGCGGTGTATTTCGGTTCTTCGTCGGATGATTCAATCCGCGCGCTTGATGCCGCCAGCGGCGAGCTGCGCTGGCGCTTTCATACGGAAGGCCCGGTGCGCTTGCCCCCGGCTATTGACAACGGACGGATTTATGCCGGATCGGATGACGGTCATCTATATGCTTTGGATGATGCGACCGGTGAGTTAGTTTGGAAATATTTTGCCGGATCGGTTGACAGGCGTTTGCCAGGCAACGGAAGGATGATATCGCTCTGGCCGGTACGTAGCGGGCCAATTATAGTATCCAATAAGGTTTATTTCACGGCCGGTCTTTTTGCTGATCATGGGGTTTTCCTTTGCGCGCTTGATGCTGTAACCGGAAAAGAAATATACAAGCAGCCTCTGAACTTCACGGCGCAGGGCATGATGCTGGCCACCTCAGACCAGCTTTTTGTGCCGACTGGGCGTACATCCTTTTGGAGCTGTGATATAAACACCGGCAAGTCCTTGATTCGTTATGGGTCATCTAGCCCGTGGAATAAGAATTTGGTTGGTGGCTGTTTCGCTCTGATACATGATGGATTACTGGCGACAGGTCCGAGCGAAGATGGCCAGTTCCATTGGTTCTCGTTCGCAGCCAATAATCCGATCTTCCGCGTTAATGCAGAGCACTTTATTGTCAGCGGCGAATCCGTGTATCTTTTAGGAAGTGGACGGCTCTCGGCTTACAGCAAAGCCGCATATCTGGCGAATCCGCGGCGCACTGAGCAGCCCGTGCCGTTGTGGGAGGTTGATGCCGGTTTGGCTGCAACCATGATTCTGGCTGGTGAGAACATCGTTGCGGCTGGAACAGGCGAAGTTGGTGTGTACAATAAGGGCGATGGAAAGAAGTTGTGGAATGCGGGGCTGGATGGCAAGGCCGAAGGGTTGGCGCTCTGCGGTAAACGTTTGTTTGTCAGTATGGATGATGGCCGTACGGTTTGTTTTACCGCTGGAGGAGCGGGCACCGCGCGTGAGATAGCCGAGTCTTTTAAAGACAAGCTGTATCAGCCCAACGCATTGCTGGAAAAGAGTGCGGAATCCGCTTTAAAAGCCGCGGGTGTCAGCAAGGGGTATTGTCTGGTCATGCAGGCGGATACAGGGCAATTGGCCTGGGAGATTGCCCGAAGATCAGGTTTCCGTGTTGTTTGCCGCGAAGAAGATCCTGCTAAAGTTAAGAAAATGAGAGATATTTTAGCGCAAAGCGGGTTATACGGGAAACAGATCGTAGTTCATCAAGGCGGTTGCGATGATATGTCCTATCCGCGGCATTTTGCCAATCTGATCGTTTCTGAAGGTGCTTTGACGCAAGGCGCGGCTTTGCCGTGTGTCAAAGAAGCGCACCGAGTTCTACGTCCTTGCGGCGGTGTTGTTTACATCGCGGCACAGAAGGGTACAGATGCCGGCAAGCGTTTAAAGGATTGGGGAGCGGATTTGCCGGAGTGGCGTTTTGAATCAGGGGAGCTTGCGCACGGTATCGCGCGGCGCGGCAGGCTCCCTGGCAGCGGTGAGTGGTCGCACTTTTACGCTGACCCGGCCAATACAGCCTGCGGCAGTGATGAAATCCGTCCCGGAGAGATGGAGCTGCAGTGGTTTGGCAGGCCGGGACCCGCACGAATGGTCGATCGGCACAAAAAAGGCCATGCGCCTTTATATGTCAACGGGCGTTTATTTGTGCCGGGGTTCAACTACATAGCGGGTGTCGACGCTTATAACGGGGTTGTGTTGTGGGAGCAGACGATACCTGATTCAGTGCGTGTGGCGGCTTTCAAAGACTGCAGCGGCATTGCGGCCACGAGCAATGAACTGCTCGTGGCGGCTGGCGGCCATTGCCGGGTGCTCGATGCGCAGACCGGCAGTCAACTGCGTGAAATACCCGCTGTTGGTATCCAGCCGGAGCAGGCCTGGGGTTACCTGGCGGTGCTTGATGGCATGATCGTTGGCAGCGTTGCAAAAGCGGCGGGGTCATTAAGGGCAATGGGGAAGGCCGAGCATACCGTGGTTTGGGGCAACGAGCAGCCGATCATCTGCAGCTCGTCACTCTTTGCGGTCAAACAAGCTGATGGAAGTTCGCTCTGGGAGTACAGGGCGCGGACAGGGGCGATCGCCAATCCCTCGATTACGATTGGCAATGGGCGCGTTTATTTTATTGAAAGCCGCAATCCGGCGACATTGGAGAAGTCTGACGGTCGCAACCGCATTCCTGACCTTATGGAAGGCGGGGCTGCGCTAGTGGCGCTTGATTTGAAAAATGGCAAAACGCTCTGGTCAAAAGAAGTGGATCTTTCGCTCATAAAGCACATACTTTACATGAGTTATGCCTCTGAAACATTGGTGGTCACGGGATCCAGGTATGTGGGGGTAGATCCGTCCGAGACAAAAGGAAGGCCCAAGCCCGAGCAGTTCGAACGTGTGCGCTATGACCTGTTCGCGTTCGATGCGGCTTCCGGTGCGTTTAAGTGGCATAAGACTGCGACTCCGAATTATGATCATATTCTGGACGGCGGTCACGGTGAGCAGGTTCAGCATCCGGCGATTGCCAACGGGATCGTGTACGGGCCGGACTTTGCCTTCCATCTGGAGACCGGCGCGCAATACGAGGGTTGGAAATGGAAAAAAAGTCGCCGGTGCGCCACGTTGTCTATGTCGCGTCATTGCGCTTTCAGCCGTTTCGCAAAAGAAGATCTGCCATATATTTTTGATTTGGAAACCGGGACGTTGAAGCCGCTCTCCGTAGCCACGCGGCCAGGATGCTGGATTAACACGATCCCAGCTGGCGGTATGATCTTGATACCAGAGGCGAGCGCAGGGTGTACTTGCCCCTATCCAATCCAGACCTCACTGGCTTTGACGCCTGCGGGATGATATCGGAACCTGCTGGAGTTCGGCTTAGCCTCCGGTTGACGATAGCGGCGACGATGACGGTTGACGATTTTCAAGGGCGGATTTTTTAATCGTAATCCGCTATCGCATGCCACGCCGAACGACTGGAAGGCGGGTCGCACATCATAGTCGGCCAGCATCGGGTGTAGTAGCCGCTCTATGAGCGGCATGTGTCGCTCATAGAGCGACTACTACATTAGGGTTAGGCGATTTCACAAGCAGACAACTTTTTGCAAAGAACAATTAATTGTTCTTTGCGCCCCGTAAGGGGCTAAAGAGGGAGAGACGATGAGTATAGAGGGTGGGAAGTTATTGGTGTCAATATCGCTATGCGTGGCTTTGGCGGGCATGGCTGTATCAGAAGAAAAAACATCCGGTAATGAGAAGGCGCAAGCTGTCATGACAAACCGCATCACTAGACTGGGGGAAATTTTGGTGTTGGGGAGCCGCATTGACCGCAACCTGCTGGAAACGCCTACGGTTGCGTCGGAGTCTCTTGATATTGCCACGTCTAGCGTAGGGGAAGAGGAGATTAAGTTGCATAACGCCACATCGCTGAGCGAGGCGCTGGATTTATCAACCGGGGTTTTTACTGAAACCCGCGGTAGAAAAGAGAAGCAGTTGTCTTCATTCCGCGGCCAGATGTATCCATATCCGGATTTTGCTATCAACGGTGTCTGGCAACGTTCATTCTGGGAGGTGCCGGCTTTCTTCCCGGCTGTGGCTATCGGCAAGGTGGAAGTGCTGCGTTCGGGCGGCGCGATTATGGTTGGGCCGAATTCCGGTCTGGTGGGTGCGGTGAATGTTGTTCCGCGACGGTTTGAGGAGGAGACGACCATATTGGATCTGCAGGGCGGAAGTTACGGCACTTACCGTTCTTCATTGATTCATGGCGACCGCCTGGATCAAGGAGACTACACTGTGGGAGCTAGCCACTATTCGACCGATGGGCCCAGCGGCGAGAATGCGGCAGAGCGCTTCACATCTTTTTTCGGAACAGGCGCATGGGATCCTTATGAGCGCCTGCATCTCGAGTTTACAGTTTTCGGTTTGACGGGTGAGCGCGAATTACGCAGGATTAAGCCGCCGGGGCAGATAGCGTTGCAGAGACGGACTGAAGAGTACTCCCCGTATGATTCTTGCGGTGCAATCCTGCGCGCTTTGGCCAAGCACAATGACCGCTCAAGTACGTCACTCGATTTTGGTTACGCCTTCAGGTCCGGCGATTATCACCGCAAAGACCCCGGCAAGCCAGAGACGGTCAACCGTGAGCGTGACTGGGAGTACAATGCGGGAATTATTCACGCGCTGCAGCTGTCCGATGCCAACACGCTGCGTTTCGGTGTGCAGTACAACCACTGGGAGTGCCCTGAGGGCAAGCGGTTTTTTGTGGGAAATCGTATGGATGTCCACACGGTTTCCGGGGTTATCATGGACGAGCACCAATGGGACCGTCTGACTTTGGATGGAGGGCTGCGTTTGACCCGCAGCTATTACCGCGATTACACCGAAAGTACCTTCAATATAGCCGGGGCAAGGCTGGCTGGACGTGCTATTGAGGACGAGTGGGGTGACCCGACGGCGACCGTGACCGCAGGCGCCAAATACCGGCTTTTTGAGGGGGTCTCTTTATATTCCCATATGGCGGCCGGCATGGTGGATGCTCCGCCGGGCGCGGTTGCACTGGATACTGGCGGTATTGATAGGGAGGGGCGGCTGATCTTGGACGGCGGTGTGATGTTTGACAACTCTACGCTCGGTACATTGTCACTCGGCGCTTTCACGACTTTGCGTAAAGACGCGATTCTCTTGGACCCCACAGTGATACCCGGCGAAGTCTGGAGGGCGTATGTCAATCGTGATGTCCGGCACTATGGGTTGGAGGCAGAAGGGCGCGGCAAACCGGTATTCAAATATTTCACAGTTTTCGGAAATTGCACTTTAATGGAGACCGAGAAACGCGAAGGCGGCGACTGGGCACATTATCGTGAAATCCCGAATTTGATCGCTAAGCTAGGTGTCAACACCACCGTAAATCGGTTTGATGTTAATGTTTTCGGAAAATACGTCTCGGGTTATGAAAACATGCGTTTCGCACAAGATGGTAAATATCATGACCTGGGAGGCTTTTTCGACTTAAACATGACTATAGGCTACACTTTGGGCAAGGAGAGGTCAACGCGTCTCTACGTATCGCTTAAAAACTTGTTAGACGATAGGTATTCAACAGTGCTGGGGTTCCCTGATTACGGATTTCAGGCGTTTGCCGGACTGCAGTTCAAAATGTAGAGTACCACTTCAAACCTTCCAACCTTTTTATAAATTAATTAAACAATTAATTAAAAAACATTTGACTTTTTTATATAATATAATATAATATTTTATTATTATTTATTATTATTATTAAAAAAGTATTAAAAAAAGTATTTGGTGTGCTTTTCATGTGGTAATTAGGGAAAGGAAAGGAAAGGAAAATGAAGAAAGTTCTGATTGGAACGTTGGCAATCTTTGTGTCGGTGATCGTTATGGCGGATACTCCGACAATCAGCGGTGTGATGGTTCAACAGCGGTGGCCTTGGAGTAGGTTGGTGGACATCGACTATGTGCTGATATGTGATTCGGGGCAGTTGATGGATATCACCGTCGAGGCATATGACGGCTTAGACCTTCTGACACTGCCCCAAGATTCGTTATCCGGCGATCTTTCTGGTGTGCGGCGCGGTGTCCGGCGGATTGTTTGGGATCCAACAATGACCCCTTATGCCAACAATGGGCTCCTGCCGGAGTTCCGCGTGGCGCTCACCCCGACCCAAGCGCCGCTCTATGTGATCTTGGATCTGACCAAGTCGGTGGGGGATGCGGGACAGAGCGAGTACGTCTACGAGTCGGCTCTCACGAACGGTCTTTGGGGCGCGTGGGTACGGAATCCGGTGACTAATGAAGGGAGTGTGGTCGAGTCCGTGGTCTGGACTGGCGTAACGACAAGTGACATTTATAAAACGGATAAGCTTGTCCTGCGGCGCATTTCAAAAGGGACGTTTAAAATGGGTAGTGAGCCGCCCACAATCTTCACGACACTGACAAAAGATTTTTATGCGGGGGTGTTCGAGGTGACGCAGCGGCAGTGGGAGCTGATTTCGGATAAGCCTAATCCGAGCTACTATGATAATTCGGACTATTATATGACCCGTCCGGTGGAAAATGTGTCGTACAATAATATCCGTGGTACGGCGGAGCTTGGCGGTGGAGGCTGGCCGACGAATAGCGATGTGTACGGGGAATCCTTTGTGGGCCTACTGCGGACACGGACCGGGCTGGCTGGCTTCGACCTGCCTACCGAGGCACAGTGGGAGTACGCCTGTCGCGCGGGCACGACGACTTACTACAACGATGGCGGCGACGCATCGTTGGACGTGCTGGGTCGGTATGCTGGCAACGGCGGTCTTTTGGCGGATGGCACCACCTACCCTGAGCACGATTGCGGGCCTACGAACGGCACGGCCATTGTCGGTTCGTATCTGCCCAACGCGTGGGGCCTGTACGATATGCATGGCAATGTGTTCGAATGGTGCTTGGATTGGTTTGCGGATTTGCAAGGCGGAAAAGACCCCTTAGGTGTGGAGTCAGCTTTGGAGCGCGTGAGGCGGGGCGGGGGCTGGGCCTACAGCATGAGTATCTGTCGGTCGTCGTACCGTGCCAGTCGCCCTTTTTCGAGGACGGAGTACCATTTGGGCTTCCGCCTTGTGATAACCCTGCCATAGTGCGCGGTAGTTCGTGCTAAAGCCGCTCTATGAGCGGCATGTGCTGGATGCAGGTCGGTTTCGCAGTCGATAGGTGCTGCCATGCAACTTGGAGTCAGAGTCGGCATCGGGGTCGTTTTTATGCGTTTTTCGATACCGATTCCGATCATGAAACCATAACAGCACACAGAAATCCGATTCACACATAGGGTTACTTTTGCTGACTTACCAGCAGACTTGAGCATTTTTTAGCAAGACAGCGGCTTTGCCGCTGTAATTAGCAGACTGTAGGACTTTTAAGTCCGACAGTCTGCTAGGACAGGTTTTATACAGCTGTGTGTCAGCAAAAGAAGGTGCTGTAAAACCGTTGAAAGAATGCGCAATAGAAATGGTTTTGTTATCACTTTTTGATGAAAGTGATCAAAAAGTGCTGGAAGCGGCAGGCAAAAAGCACCGCCAGACCATTGTCAGACAGCGAAGGCTTATGCGGCTATGTGAGCAGGCCCGTAATGTTCCCACCAGGCGTAAGGGTGCATCGTGGTGAACCCTCCGAGCTCTGCGACCTCAATCCAGTCTTCGGTAGAGCCACATCCATTCCCGTCGTGAAAACATAACTGCCGCGGTTCGCTTCCGCCCCCAGACTCCAGGCGACGCCGCTCGTTTCGTCAGACACCAAGCACGCCATGTCACCATACTCATCTGGCACATCCCGGTTTCACATGGGCGATCGTGAGCGTGACAACGTCTTTGACATCAAAACGCCCCGTTTCAAACGTCCATCCGCCGTTGAACGGCATGACCTTGAGCGTACACGTTCCAGCCAGCGGAGCAAACGCAAAAACAAACTTAGCGCAAAAAACAGCCCTTGATTGTACTTTACCTTTTCCGCCTGCATCCACAGGCAGTCCAGTCCGAACGAAACCTTTTCCCAATCAATATTATAAGTATACTGCTTCGACTAAATCAGTGCAACCATAAAAATTAATTTGTGGTTGCGGTGCTGAGAGCGACTTGGTATTCTTGAAAGTATGCAGAAAAAATTTAAACAAGGCTGGTTTGTGCGTGGTTTTACGGATGCCGCCCATGTTTGCCTGTGCGCGTTTACAGTGGTGGCATCCGCGGAGGTGCCAAGTGCGGGTGATTGGCCGACATGGCGTGGCGACGCGTCCCGTTCAGCTTGCACGGCATCAGCTTTACCTAAGAATTTGCATCTGCAATGGGTACGTTGTCTTGAAAAACCCGCCCCTGCGTGGCCGGCCAGTCAGTACAAGATCCAGTTTGATGCTTCATACGATCCGGTGGTGGCAGGTAAACGGATATTTGTTGGCTCAATGATTTCAGACCGGGTGACGGCTTACGACACAGGGAGCGGCAGGGAGCTTTGGAGGAGATACGTCGACGGACCCGTCCGCTTCGCGCCGTTGGTTTGGTGCGATAAAGTTTATGTGGTGAGTGACGACGGGATGTTGTATTGCCTGGACGCATCTACAGGGCACACCCTTTGGGTTATTCGGGGTGGACCGGACAGCCGGATGGTGCTGGGTAATGACCGGCTGGTGTCAATCTGGCCGGTACGCGGCGCACCAGTCATAAGAGAGATGGATGACGGCAAGGCCGCGCTTTATTTCGCGGCGGGCATATGGCCTTTCATGGGTATCTTTATTCATGCGGTCGACGCGCATAGCGGCGCGGTGATTTGGACCAACAGTGGCAGCGGTTCCGAGTATGTTGTTCAGCAGCACAACAGTCCGGCTTTCGCGGGGGTCGCGCCGCAGGGGTATCTGTCGTTTGGCGGAGGCATGCTGTTGGTCGCAGGCGGAAGAACCGTGCCTGCCGCATATGATCTGGATACCGGCAAGCTTCTTTATTTTTACGTGGCCAGTCTGGCTTTCGGCAATAACGCCGGCGGTTATGAGCTGGGCGTGGTAGGGGAAAATTACATCAACCGCAGCTGCGTGTACGACTTGAAGACAGGTGCGCCGATTGTGAACCTGAGCAAGTCTGCTGTGGTGCCGAGTGTCAGCGTGGCGCGGATTGGGGAACATTTTGTAGCCGTGAAGGAGGCTGGGCTTGATTTGTATGGAACAGAGATAGAAATCAAGGAAGTACTCCAGACCGACCGCAAGGGGCAGGAAAAACGGGTTTCCAAGGCCAATGTCGTTTTGCAACATACTGTGGAGACGGATTGGCGGGGCGAACGTGTACATTTCCGCGCTGGCGACCGGGTGTATCTCAGTGGCGCGGAGGGGCGCATCGCCGCAGTGGATTTGCCGCCGCTGCCGGAACCTGGCCTATCCTGGCAGGGCGAGGTCGAAGGCCGGGTGTTTACGATGTTGCCTGGCGACAACAAGCTGTTCGTAGTGACGGAAGAGGGGGTGTTGTATTGCTTTGGCGGGAGTGTTCCAGCCAGCGGGGTGCTCCGGCACGAGCTGAAGGGGCGCGCTGCAAAGGGCGCGCTGCCCCTGCCCGGGCCGGAGGGATATGCCTTGGCCCTGGGTTTGGACGGCGACAGTTTAGGACGGCTGACGGAATTGGCGCGGCGGTATCATGTGGTGGCAATCGATCCTGACGCGAGACGGGTTGCGGCGGCGCGTAAACTTCTGGATGCGGATGGAATATATGGGCGCAGAGTTCACATTATAGCCGGCGATCCGGCCAGTATGGAGTTGCCCCCTTATATGGCGAGCCGGATTGAGATAAGCGGAGATGTTATGGTTGGGGCAGCTTCAGGCAAGGCCCTTGTTCAAAGGGTTTGGCGCTCATTGCGGCCTTATGGAGGCGTGGCGGAGGTGAGGGGCGAGGCGGGAGCCGCGGCATTGGTGAAGGTGGCGCAAACTTTTGTGCCGGAAGACGGCAAGCCGCAGATTTCCGTCGACGTTTCGCATGCGCGCTTGACGCGTGTCGGGGCGTTGCCGGGATCGGCGGACTGGACCCACGAGAACGCCGATGTCGCCAACACGGTTGTATCAAAAGACACGCTGGTCAAGCTGCCTTTGGGTTTGCTGTGGTTCGGCGGTCCGCCAAACGACGATATACTGCCGCGCCACGGTCACGGGCCGGCGCCACAGGTAGTCGGCGGACGCTTGTTTATCGAGGGGCCGGACGCTTTGCGGGCGGTTGACGTTTATACCGGAAGGTTGCTTTGGCAGCGTGAACTGGTCGGGCTGGGTAAGTTTTATGACAATACGCGGCATCAGCCGGGAGCGAACGAAATCGGCGGAAATTATGTGTCGATGGCGGATGGCGTGTATGTGGTGTATGAGCGGAAATGTCTGCGGCTTGATCCTGCGACTGGTGTCACAGTGTCGGAGTTTTCATTGCCGCACACAGATGACGAAGAGGATCCGCACTGGGGATATATAGGGGTTTATGGTGATCTGCTGATGGCTGGCTCGACACCGCTGCTGATTAAAGAGATCAGCACAAACGCGCCGCCGGTTGTCACCATCAACGCGCAGTATGCCTCATCCTCCAAACGTCTGGTGGTGATGAACCGGCATAGCGGCCAGAAACTTTGGGAACAAAAGGCGGATCAGGTTTTACGTCATAACGGGATCGTTGCCGGGGCGGGCAAGATCTTCTGCCTGGATGGAATCTCTCAATTTAATCTAAAACTGCTTGAACGTCGTGGTGAGAAGCCTGAGCAGTCTGCGCGGTTGCTGGCCTTGGAGGCCAGCACAGGAAAAATTTTGTGGCAGACGAGCGAAAAAATATGTGGCACATGGTTGGGTTTTGCTGAAGAGCATGATATTCTGTTGGAAACTGGCAGCCCTGGAGGAGACAGGGCCAAAGATGAGATTCGCCTGCATATGGCGGCATATCGAGGTCAGGACGGAAAGCTGCTGTGGCGCACCGCGCACCGATACATGGGGCGTCCGATCTTGCACGGCACGACGATTTACACTGACAGCGGCCCAGCGTTTGATTTGATGACAGGCGCGATTAAGCAGAGACCAAACCGTTTGACCGGCAAGCCGGTAGCGTGGAGTTACGCCCGTAATTATGGATGTAACACCCCGACAGCGGGACAGCACATGTTGCTGTTCAGGTCGGCGGCAGCAGGCTTTTATGACCTTGCCTCCGACGGCGGCACCGGCAATTGGGGCGGATTCAAATCCGGATGTACCTCCAACTTGATACCTGCTGACGGTGTGCTCTCCGCCCCGGACTACACGCGCACATGCACATGCAGCTACCAGAACCAGTGTTCGCTGGCACTGGTGCCGATGGATGATGTTGAGGTGTGGACTTTTCAATCTTATAAAGATATTTCCGACCCGCTGCAGAGGGTCGGGGTGAATTTTGGAGCACCGGGCGACTGGTCCGCGCCGGGCGGAACCCTGTGGTTGGATTACCCTTCAGTCGAAGCCATGAGCCCCGAACTGAAATACTCTCTCATAGACCGAGGCCGGAGCCCTGACCTGAAAGTGAGCGTCACAGGCGAAGTCCGGTATTTCAGGCATCATGCGCTGTGTATGACCGGTGGTGCGAGACAGGTCACGGCATCCGGACTGGAAGGCACGGTAAACATTAAGATACCTTTGAACAAGCAGGACATACAGACTTATATAGTACGGCTGCTTTTCGCAGAGCCGGATTTGGAAGTTAAGGCGAATGAACGGCTATTTGATGTCTATTTACAGGGCGAACGCGTCATAAGGGCACTGGATATTTTCGCCGAGACCCGTTTGAGCCGGAGTGGTTTGCAGAAGGAGTTCAGCGGGGTTAAGGCCGGGGAGGAGCTGCGTCTTGAGTTACGCCAGTGCGCGGAGTCAAAACGGCCGCCAGTGTTGGGCGGGATCGAATTTATAAATTAATTCAACAGCGTCCCATAGGCCCTTACCAAAGGGCAAGACAAACATGTTGGTACTTAAAAATATGTTGTCGGTGGGCCAATCCCAATCCCAATCTCAATCCCAATCTTAATCGCAATCCTCATCTTTTGCTGCCATTTTGTCGCAGTTACCCCATCGGTTTTGCGGCGCACGGCTGGCTGATTTCTGACTACCTGAGCAGTTACGATTAATGCTACAATGTCCGCATAAGGACAAATGAGTTGATGAATGATTTTTATACGATTGATATTCGAACGGCGACCATTGACGATCTGGCGGCAATTTTTCATCTTGGCGAAAAGGTATTTACCTCGCAGGCGGTACCCAACCTGTACCGGACTTGGGATGAATATGAGGTGACTACCTTGTTTAACGGCGACCCGGAGCTGCTGCTGGTGGCGGAAAACGAAGGCAAGGTCATCGGCTTCGCTATCGGCACAACAATCGAAAAGGCCCGTTCAGCTTGGAACTATGGCCATCTACTCTGGCTCGGCATTGATCCGGAGTATGCTCGACTTGGGGTCGGCAGCCGACTGTTTGATCGCTTTCGTGAGGACGTTGAGAGTAAAGGGGTGCGTATGATGTTGGTTGACACGCAGGCTGATAACAAGGCGGCGCTTGACTTTTTCCATGACAAGGGGTTTGAAAACCCGACCGCTCACGTTTACATGACTTTGAATCTGCAAAAGGACAGCTGATGCCTGATTATACTATCCATCGTGATCGACTGTTTTCTCTGCTCCGTGATATGGTTGATATCTACAGCCCCTCCAATAAGGAGGAGGAGATCACCGCTTTTCTACTCGGAGTTATGAACGAACGTGGGCTGCCAGTCAGAGTGCAGCAGGTGGATGAAACCAGATCCAATCTGATCATCTGCGCCGGCGAACGCCCGCGAATGCTTTTTCTGGGGCATATCGATACGGTTCCCGCCTTTGACATTGAACAGTACAGCTTCAATGAGCGCGACGGACTCTGTTACGGTCTTGGCACAGCCGACATGAAAGGTGGCTGTGCCGCGCTGATTGAAGCGTTTACCTGTGCGCACGAGGCCGGAGAGCTCTCCGGCAACATGGCGCTGGCATTGGTGGTTGGTGAGGAGGAAACTGGGGATGGAACGCGGGCTTTACTGGAAAGCGGACGGTTTGAACGCGCATTGGTGGCTGAGCCGACCAATCTTACTCCCTGCCTGAACCACTACGGGTATGTCGAAATGATCATTCGTGTATTCGGCTACCGCCGTCATGCTGCCATGAGCGATCGCGAAACCAACGCTATCCGCGCACTGCTGCGTTTTCTGCTGGAGGTTGAGACCCGGATTGAAAACAACGAACCGGATACGGTTTTAAATATTCGTGATCTGCACAGTGCTGAATCCGGCTTTGCCGTGCCGGATCGTTGTACGGCGAGCCTTGACCTGCATCTTCCGCCAGGCTGCAATGCTGCGGCTTATGCCGAAGAGATGCGGCGCTTTGCCGGTCAGTGGCTTGCCAACAGCCGGGCCTCCCGTTATGAAATTGATTTTCCGACTCTGGCTGATGGCTATTGCACCGCCCCACAGGATGCGATAGCGCAAATGCTCCTGTCAGCACTTGCTAAGCTCGGGCTGCCGGGGAACCCCGCTTCGTTTACAAGCCACTCCGATGCCAACCTTCTTAAAGAGGCGGGATGCGGTACAGTGATTTTCGGTCCTGGCCAGCTGGCCAAGGCGCATACATTTGATGAGTCCGTCGATTTCAGGCAGGTGGAAACCGCGGCGCGGGTTTATCGGTGTATGTTCGGCTGCTGAGCCGCCCGATGGCGGCACCCTGATCACCATACGGTAGAGGACAGGTGCCCGCTCGATAGTGTGTCGGAGAAATAGAACAATCATTTATATTCCACAGATTCAGAAAACGCTTTTAATGACTAAATTTAAATCCATCTTTTTTTGTGCATTCGCAGGTCTTTCTTTCGTTTGCGCCCTTAAGGCCGCGCCCGCAGTCAAGAATGGCGATACGATCACTTTTCTAGGGGATTCTATCACACAATTCGGCATCCGCCCCGGCGGATACGTAGATCTGATTGTTTCCGCGCTGAGGACAAGCAAGATCAATGTCGTTCCGATATATGCTGGTGTTAGCGGTAATCGCTCGGTCGATATGCTCAGGCGTATTGACAGCGGAGTCCTCGCCAAGAAGCCCACGATCATGCTTATCAGTTGCGGAGTCAACGACGTAGCCCACTTCAAAATTAAACGCGGCATAGAACTTGCCGACTATAGAGAAAACATGTCGGAGATGATTGACAGGGCTCTCAAGGCCGGCATCAAAGTCTATATAATGACACCAACGATGATAAAAGAGGATCCCGCCGGAGCGGAAAACACGAAGCTCGATACTTACATTGAGGCCCTCAAGGTGATCGCCAAGGAGAAAAAATGCCCACTCATCGACGTCAATGCCGCGATGAAAAATGAACTTGCCGAATGGAGAAAGCGTGTTCCCGCTTACGAACACGATTTCCTTACACTCGACGGCATACATATGAATGCACTCGGCAATGTCATGATGGCCAAGGTCGTGCTTGAGGGCCTCGGCTTCTCCGCAGAAGAGATTGTAAAGGCCGAAACGGTCTGGGATAAATCCTGGTGGGCATACGGTGATGTTATTGCCATGCAGGGGTTTCTTTTCAAAAAATTGATGTTGCGTTCGTTCCAAGCCAACAAGAGCCTTCGAGTTTATATTAACGGACTTATTCAGGATGATGCCAAAAAGGGATTGGATAAATGAAAACACTTATTGCAGGTTTAATGGTATTTTTTGTTGCCGGATTCCTTTGGGGAGGAGGGATCGACATTGATCCGGCACGGTGTGTCATCGTCGATCCATCTGCCTCGCTTTTGCATATTCCTTGGCCGAATGATACCGTTAAGGATCTGGCAAAGCATTTTAAGCTGATCTTCGGGTGCGATATTGAGATCGTTAAGCCGTCAGAAGTACCTCCGGATTCGTTCCAATTCATGTTTGACACGCTTGACCCGGCGGATGAAAAGCCCTTTGCCCCACGCGAAACGCGCTGGAGCGTCACGAAGAACACAATCTATTTCTACGGACGACCCGAAGGAGAATGGGTTCGCCTTATCGAGACATCGAATGCAGTCTACTTTTTTCTTGAGGAAGAGCTCGGTGTTCATTGGATCAAACCGGGCGACGATGGTATCGTTTATAAAACGCTGCCACGGCTCAGACTCACAACAGGCGTGCGGTCGCATATCCATCCGCTTGCCAAACGCGGATACCGTGCCGGTGCGCCGAGACCCCTTCCCATGCAGCCTCTGCCTGCTCTGACCGGTGTATTCGAATCACTCGACAATGTTTTGCGCCCGGAATCAGCCGATCCGCTTGCCCCCGTCCGTGAATACAACAAATATGTCGCAGACGAAGCGGAGTGGCGTTTGCGCAGAATGAGACTCCAGGGTGATCAGACCGGATTGTGTCAGTACGGACACGCCTTCACGACGTGGTGGGATCTTTACAAAAACACGCATCCTGAATATTTTGCACTCAATCGCTGGGGATACCGGGGGCCCGATGTGAACATCGGAAACACCCCGCCGCAGGACTATGACTATTCCACACGCGAAAAGATGTTTATCAAGCTCTGCGTATCGAATACCGGCACTGTCAATCAGGTTATTGAGAACTGGAAGAAAGGCGGTATGCCCGACTCCATCAACGCATGCGCGAACGATCACGGCGGCTTCTGCCGCTGCAAGAATTGTCTCGCGCTCGACGGAATCACGGCCGAAATAATGACTCCGCGCTTTGTCTTTGATCATGTTTCCGACCGCTACGTCTACTTTGCCAACCGTGTGGCCGAGGAGGCTGAAAAAATCAAGCCCGGCACACTTGTCAGCCTTTATGCCTACAATCAGACGCTCATGCCGCCAAAGACGCAGAAACTCCATAAAAATCTATTTGTCGCCGTCGTGACGCGTCAGATCAACAGAGAATATCTCGACGAAATCATCGGAGGTTGGCGGAACGCCGGGGCGAAGCGTTTCATGATCCGTGTTAATCTTCCGTTTTATTTTTGCAGCCTTGCGCTTCCGCTTGGTGCGGCACGCGAGATGTCCGACTCCATCAGATACGCGTACAGCCTCGGTGCTGTCGGCTTTGACTTCGACCATCTTATGCTTTTGTGGTCGAGCAGCGGACTGATTGATTACGCCATAAACAAAACCCAACTCTATCCCGATCAGCCATTCGAAAAGTGGGAGAACGAGTACTGCAGCGCATACGGCGAAGCGGCTGACGACGTAAAAAAGTATTTCCGTTACTGGGAGAATAACTGGGAAAAGAAAATCATGCCCGATTATGTCGCTGCGGTCAGAGAAGCAGCGGCTGTCACGCCATACAACATTATCTGGGATAAAATGGGCAATTATTTCAGCGAGCGCGACTTCGATACCACCGACGCTTTCCTCGATGCCGGTGCCGAAAAGAGCCTTTCTTCCATCGAAAGCAAGCGTCTTAACGCGCTCATCCTCGGCAATCGTGATTCAAGATTGCTCGCACGTTCACGCGCTCTGCCAGAGGGACCTGATCGTTATCAGGCCGTCACGCATCTCCTTAATTTCAGAGAGAAGCGCGTCAAAGAGCTGGACATGGACCTCGCGCGCACAATGGGCAGCGAAATGACTGGAGGCCGCCGCACAATAAGTCCAGACAACTATTATCAAGAGGTGAACGCGCAGCTTAGATTCTACCCACAGCCGTGGGTGAAGACCGCCTGGCTCTGGAAGTTCAAGGTCGACGACAAAGACGTCGGCCGCTCCGAAAAGTGGGAGAACTATTCCGCGGCACAGATCAGAGAACTCCCGCTGCACCTCAGTACTGCCGGACTCCGCAAGCACCCGAGCAGCACGTCAGAATTCAATAAAAAGTTCCTTTACAAATATGATGGAGCCGCCTGGTACTTTACCGCGATCAAGACTCCCGTGCAGCTCGAAGGGCGTAAGGAAATAATCATTTACCTCCATTCAGTCGGAGATCATGCGGAGGTCTTTATCAACGGCGGAAGTGCGGGTAAGCAGAACGGAGGGCCTTCTGCCCTTACGCTCAATATCACAAAGCTCATTGACTGGGACGACCCCGAAATGACAATCGCGGTCAGGCAGGAAGGTATGCACGGCGTGGCGCGCGCACCGTGGATCACCGGGAAGTAAAACTAAAACGGAAAGAAGTTTCATGAAAACAGGTTTCTTAATGACGACAGTATTGACCGCTGTAATGCTTGTAGCTGGATGTGCTTCGCTGCGCTGCAGACAACAATTCGTTGTCCCGCCCGAGCAGTGTGCGATAGTTCTGCCTGAAAATCCATCGAAGGCACAGGCCCTGGCGGCGCGGGAACTTGCCTATCACCTTAAACTTATCACTGGGCAGGACATCTCTGTTGAACAATCCAGGGTACCGGAAGGTCGTTATCTCTTTCACATTGGTTTTATTCCTGAGTGCGACAAACAAGCTTTCGAGAGTAACGAGGCGCGGTACATTTGCCGCGAAGACGGTTCCTGGCTCTACGGCGACGCTGAAAGCGGACACCGCGGCGATCTCTTTGCTGTTTATCAGTTTCTGGAAGACCAGTTCAATATCCATTGGATCGAGCCGGGAGAGGGCGGCGTCGTCTTCAAGCAGGCTGACAAGCTTACGATGCGGAAACGTTCGAATTCGTGGAAGCCTGTGCTGGGTTTCGCGAACATCCGCGGCGGGCGGCCGAATACTGAAAACGTTCCGGCAAACGAGACTATGAAGTATCAGAACCTGCCCGCCAACCACTTCCTCAAGTGCTTCGAGAAGTTATCCCTGCACGACCACAATGCCATAGCGCAATGGAACGGAGATCTTTTCTCCTGGCGGCTGAACCGTATGCGTATGGGCGGACTCGACCGACCGTCGCATGGTCATCAGAACTACGCTGAATTGTGGAAGCTCTACAACAAGACACGTCCGGAGATATTTGCGCTCAACAAATGGGGCAAACGCGAACCGGAAACCTTCAGAAAAGAGCCGGAAAATTATGAGTTTACGCAACGGGATATTCAATTTATCAAGTGCTGCACGACAAGTCCGACTCTCATAAAGATGCTGATCGATGAATGGGCCAAGCGTAAGGACAAATACATCAATGCGTGTCAGAATGACCTCGGGGTCGGGTATTGCAGGTGCAGGAACTGTCTCGCACTTGATGCAGACCCGGACGGGGGAAAGCAGGAAGGCAATCTTATCAACGTAACCGACCGCTATGTGCATTTTGCCAATACTCTTCAGTGCGAGGCGAGAAAGATCAGGCCTGACGTTCGTGCCTGTATGTACGCCTACAATGAAACGATGCTGCCTCCGAAACACACCAAGGTTGATCCGGGCGTGATCGTCGGCATGGTCCCGACCAGAATCGATTCTCAGTTTTCCGATCTTATCGCCTCATGGCGTAGAATGGGTGCGGATACATTCACGATACGCCCGAATTTCCACGGGGTATATCTTTCCTACATTCTTCCGATGGGTTTGGAGAAGCAGTTTTACGATACATTCATTTACGCACTGAAATCCGGCGTCGTGGCGGCGGATTACGATTCATACATGCAGCGCAACCTCAACAACACACTCACAAGCTACATCCTCGCACGTGCCATGATCCACCCGGACAAATCGTTCGATACGCTGCTCGATGAATTCTGCAGTGCTTATGGCAATGCCGCAAAGGATGTCAAAGCGTATTATACTTACTGGCGCGAAAACATTTTTGAGAAAAAAATACTGCCGGACTTCACGCGTCTTGTCGACAAAGGCGGCGCGGACAACCTCGGACGTGCCGTTCGGCGTGAAGTCGGCGAGATTTATTCAATCTCGGATTTCGATGCCACTGAAGCATACCTTGAAAGCGCCGTGAAAAAGTCGCTTGAACCACGCGAGAAGGAGCGGCTTGACTTTCTCAAGCTCAATCACAGGCACGCTCGTCTGGCATTCGAGGCTATGATTGCTCCTGAATCCGCCCGGCTTGAGGCGGCGCGCCGTCTCCAGGAGTTTCGTATGAACCACCTCCTGAAACTTACGGGAGTTATGGGAAACATCTGGACCGAAGTCTCCGACGGCGACCTGACCTCGATCCGTATCAGCGAAGCGTTCAAAGATGTCAATAAAGCTGTCCGTACGCCGCTTTACTGGAACTTCAAAATACTGACGGAAAACGAAAACGTGGCAGCCTATGCCTCTGCTGCGTTTTCGAAATGGCCGAAGATCCCGACTGACCGCGCGTGGGAACAAATAGATGAAGACGATCAGATCGTTTCATCTGCCCTCCGCGATAAACTCAAAACGTTCGATGGTCTCGGATGCTATGCGCTCGATCTCGAGATACCTTCCGATATGATAAACGCGAAGGAACTTCATCTTTACTTCGGTGCGGTTGATGAATCCTGTGAGATATTCGTGAATGGCAAAAAGGCGGGCGAACACCTGTTCCTCGACCGAAATGACTGGAAACGTCCATTCTGGATCAATATCACACCGTTCATAGATACGAGCAGCGCAAAACAAGATGTCGTTGTGAAGGTAAGCGACAACTTCGGTGCCGGTGGAGTCTGGCGCAGAATTTGGCTTGTGGAAAAGTAAGGCGGATTTGGACACTGTGTTGGTGTGCTTTTGCGCACGGTGTGGTCGTGTGCGAAGTTGTTGCTGGTGGGAGTCTGGGAGTTGTGGGACTGTCTGAATCGCAATTCGTTCAACAGAAAGGATTATATGAAAAAGGACCTATTTTCACGGCGCCGGTTTTTGGCCGGTACGGCGGTATTATCCGCAGCCCCCCTGATTATTCCTGCCTCGGCTTTGGGGCGCAGTGGACGGCCCGCGCCCTCTGAGCGCATCAACGTCGGCATGATCGGCTACGGCACCATGGGGCACGACAATATCGGGAATTTCCTCAATGACGAGCGATGTCAGCTCGTGGCGGTGTGTGATGTGGTGACCGAGGGAAAGTATTACGGCTACAGGGCGGAGCGCACCGGCGGGCACGTTCCAGGCATGAACCGTGTAAATGGATTCTACGCCGAAAAAACGGGCAAGCCGGAGTACAAAGGGTGCCGCACTTTTGTCGATTTCCGCGAAATGATTGAGAAAGCGGATGTCGACGCAGTGGTTATCAGCGTGCCGGATCACTGGCACTGCCTGATGGGCATCCACGCTGCACGCAAAGGCAAGCACATCTACGGGCAGAAGCCACTCTCGCTCTGCATTGGCCAGGGACGCGCGCTGTGCGATGCGGTTAAGATGGCGGGCGTGACGTTCCAGACAGGTTCGCAGCGGCGCTCGCAGGACTACAACCGGATGGCGTGCGAATTTGTTCGCAACGGGCGTCTTGGGTCTTTAGACCGCATTGAGATCGGTATTCCCGGCGGGTTTTCGACGTGGGGCAAGACACCCGACCTGCTGACCACAGAGCCGTTGCCGAAACCGCCGCCGCATATGGTCAATTTCGACCTCTGGCTGGGTCCCGCCAAAGAGCGCCCGTTTATTCCGGCGCTGCACAATCCGCTGATCTGGCGCTGGAACTTCGATTATTCGGGTGGTTACATTACGGACTGGGGCGCGCATTTTCTGGATATTGTTCAGTGGGCGCTGGGCAAGGATGGTTCCGGGCCGGTGCGAGTTGATATTATCAGCGGCGAGGTGCCGTCGCCCGAAAGCATCTATAACACGGCCAAGGCCTTCGCGTTTGAGCTGGTTTATGCGGAAGGCACGCGGGTGGTCGTGAGCAACACCTGCCGTATGGGCATCACTTTTATCGGCAAGAATGGCAAGGAGATTTTCGCGGGGCTCGGTGAGCTTGAGACCAAGCCCGCCGAGCTTGTCCGTGAGAAGATTCGGGACGACGAGATCAAACTTTTCAGGAATGCGGTTCATGAGAAGAACTTCATTGACTGCATCTATTCAGGAAAGACGCCGCTGACTGATTGCGAGATCGGGCACCGGTCGATCACGCTGGCGCACCTTGCGAATATAGCCTACAGGCTCGGGCGTAAAACCTTGCAGTGGGATCCTGTCGCGGAGCGTATCCCTGATGATCCAAGGGCTAACGCATTGCAACATGTCACTCTCCGAACCCCATGGGTGCTGTGAGCGAGAGTATTTTCAGAAAGGAAAGCTAGAGATGGAACAAAGTATTGCTAACTACATGTGTATCCCAGACAAGGAATTTCGGGAAAGGATTCAGCGGACCCAAGCGGCTATGGCTGGATCGGGCTTGGACGCAATTTTGGCGTTCTCCTCAGAATCGGAGCCAGCGTTGGTCCGCTACTATTCCGATTACTGGCCCAGTTTCGAGACAACGGCCGTGCTGATACCCGCTACAGGGAAGCCAGCTTTGCTGATCGGTCCGGAAAGCTTGGTCTTTGCCAGCGCGCGCATCAAAATTGAATCGGTTATTCAACTTATGGATTTCCGTGAGTCGTCCCAGCCGGATTACCCTGGATCGAAATTGCCGACGTGGGAGGACGTGTTCAGTGAATATCACGTCACCAAGCTAGGCATCGCAGGCTGGCATATGTTTCCCCATGCGATTTATCGCAATCTCGAAAAAGCCTTTAAAGGCGCAGAAATTGTCGATGCGGACGCTGTCGTGCGGTCAGTTATGATCACAAAAAGCGAAGCGGAACTCAACTGCTTGAGAGAAGCGGCCCGGATTTCCGAAATCGGGTTGAAAGCCATACTGGACAACATCAAACCAGGCCTGACTGAAGTCCAAGTGGCTGGGTTGGCTACTGCGGCTATGTTGAACAGTGGAGCCGAAGCCACAGGTTATCCCGTGTGGTGTTGCAGCGGCCCGAACTCTAGACAGGCCATCAGCCGCCCCACGCACCGCCCAATTCAAACAAGAGAAATTATTCAGGTTTGTATCGGTGCTAAAGTTGCTGGATACAGCGGTAGTATTGGCCGTCCGCTTGTGTTGGGCTCTTGCGATGACAAGCTTCGCCGTTTTCTCGAAGTGGGGCATGAGGCCGAGGAGTTGACAATCAGCTTGCTGCGTGCAGGCACGCCTGCATCCGAGGTTGCCAAAAAGGTTCACGGCTTCATTAAAGACCGCGGCTATGGCGATACGATTTTGTATGGGCCAGCGCACGGATGCGGGCAAATGGAGTGCGAATATCCATTTATCGAGACCTCGTCGACCTTCGATTTGGTAGAGAATATGACATTCAACGTCGATGTCTTTTTATCCAATAGCGAAATGGGTTTTCGCTGGGAAGACGCTGTCATTGTCAAAAGCGGTGAGGCCGAGCAGCTTTCCTCGCTGGGACGCGAGGTGAATGTTATACCAGTATAGACAAAGGAAAGGTAAAACTATGATCATTGATATTCATGCGCATCTGGGCAACATTAACTTTGCTCCGTTCTGGGCTGCGAATGCCGATCAGTTGGAGCATCGCCCGTGACTATTTGGACAAGGTTGGCGAGCGTGTTCCGCTCATACTCTTCCACGTGTCATGCATGCCGGGAACCGGGTTCGCCGATGCCAGTGCAATTTTGGATTTTGCAGAGCGCCACCCCCGCACTAAAATTGTCATGGCACATCTCGCTGGAGTTTTTCAAAACTCGGTTTATCCCTATTTTCCCAACCTCCAGGGGCTGGAAAAGGTCTCTGAGCGTAACTTGGACAACGTCTATGTGGATACCGCTCACACCCTGATGTACGTATATCCCGGTGTAATGGAGAGGATGGTCGAATTGATCGGTCCCGACCATATCGTATTCGGAACTGATGTCCCGCTACAAGGTCCCTTGCAGATGCGCTTTGCCCTTGAAACCATCCAGGCGCTGAAACTTACGGACTCTGAAAAAGAGAAAATTCTTTTCGGCAATGCAAATAAGATCATTCGCCTCCGCAATGGACGGGAAACGTTAACTTAAACCGGAAACGAGAAAAGGCCTTACGTGAATACGCTTTTAGGAAGTGTCTTAGCCATTATGGCCGGTATTATGCAGGGGGCGTTTCCTTTGCCGATGAAATATGCCATCAAGTGGAAGTGGGAAAACACTTGGTGTGTGTTTGCTCTCTGGGGATTTGTCATTCTGCCATGGTTGCTGGCTTTTATGACCGTCCCGGATTTGATTAATGTGTACGCATCGGTTTCCTGGAAAACCTTGGTGGCGGTTACGTTGTTCGGAGCCGGTTGGGGGATCGGTACGATCTGCTTCGGTATCGGAGTCAGCATGGTCGGGTTAGCCTTGGGTCTCGCCTTGATGAATGGAATGACAGGCGCTCTGGGAGCTCTGATTCCTATGCTCTTATTCCATCCAGAGGCGTTTCGCACATCTGCTGGTCAGACCATTTTGGGCGGCATCGCGCTGCTGATGGTTGGCGTATGTCTCTGCGCCTTGGCAGGCAAACAGAAGGAACGCGCGCTTTTCTCGTCGAGCAATAACGTAAAAGGGAATAGGCGAATTGGATCCTTCTACAAAGGGCTGATCGTTTGCGCGATCAGTGGAGCTGCCTCACCCATGCTGAACTTTGCATTTGTGTTTGGGGATGAAATAGTTTCCACAGCTGAGACTACAGGGGCAACCTCAGCGTATGCTAGCTTTCCTGTCTGGTGTTTAGCCATGACGGCAGCTTTTGTCACAACCCTCGCCTACTGCTTGTACCTGATGAGAAAGGACCACGGCTGGAACCGATATACCCTCAAGGGGACAACGCCTTATTGGGGGTTGACCTTTTTTATGGGAGTTCTGTGGTCAGGTGGTATCGCGTTGTATGGGATGGGCCTTTCGAATTTGGGCCCGCTGGCGGCCTCCATCGGCTGGCCGATACTCATGATCGCGACGATCGTGACAGGAAACCTCTGCGGTATTGTTACAGGTGAGTGGAAAGGCACAGGGCGCAAGCCTCTCCTGACAATGACGGCTGGTCTCGCAGTCCTCTTTATAGCCATTTGTCTCATAGGACTGGGAAATGCCCCAAAAAATTATTAATTAATATTTTTGACACGAATACGCAAAGATACTACAATTACACAATGCAAAATGAACGTACGTGCAATTGGGCGGCGAAGGGATTGCCGGATAGGTTCCGGCGACAGTGGCTGCATTGCCTCACACGGGCTTTGCTGGGCGCCGCGCTGCTGACGGCAGATGGGGCTGTTCCGGCTGCCGCGCCTGCCTTGACGGCTGCGCAACCGTGCCTGATCCGGGAGGGAACCCGTTTGGCGATGCTGGGCGATTCCATCACCGAGCAGAAACTCTATACCAAGTTTGTCGAGACCTACCTGCTGGTGGCAGGCCCCGCGACAAATCTCTCTGTCATGCAGTTCGGCTGGTCAGGTGACATCGCGCCGCGGCTTGTGCCGCGGCTGGCAAACGATGTTCTGCCGTGGCGGCCGACGCTGGCCACCACCTGCTACGGCATGAATGACGGCGGCGGAAGCTGGAGTCCGTTCGACACCAACGCGTCCAACCGTTACACTGTCGCGTTATCCACGATCGTGACGAATCTCAAGGGGATTGGCACAGAGGTGGTCGTGGGCGGTCCGGGCGTGGTCGATTCACACACCTTCAAGTCGCGCTTCACTGATCCTGACCGCGGCAATTACAACGGGATTCTGGGGCGCGTCGCTGCGCTCGGTCAGTCAGTCGCAATCGCCAACCAGTGCCGCTATGCCGATGTCTACCATCCCATGCTTGCGGCGATGGAACAGGCGAAGGCAGCCTACGGAGCCGAGTATCCGATCGCCCCCGACGGCATCCATCCGGGAGCCAACGGACATGTTGTCATGGCCTATGCCTTTCTGGTCGCGCTGGGCGTGGATGGCGCAATCGGCGAGATCACATTGGACTGGGCCGGAGAACAGGCAGAAGCCACGGAAGGCCATTGCGTGCTTGCTGTCACGAACGGTGCCGTGACCTTGGAAAGTCGGCGTTATCCCTTCTGTTTTTGGGGGGAAGAGAAGAGTCCGCAGGGCACTGCCGGAATTCTGGCGTTTGTGCCTTTTCAGAACCGGCTCAATCGCTATGTGCTGAAAGTGAATGGCATTCCCACTCCCTTTGCCGAAGTGAAATGGGGCGAGGTGTCCAAGACCTTCTCGGCCCAGGAGCTGTTGGACGGCGTCAACCTGGCTGCCGACTTCCTGGACAATCCTTTCCGTCCTGCCTTTGAGACGGTGATGAAGGCGGTCGGCGAAAAGCAGGCCTTTGAAACGATGATGATCAAGTCCGTTATTACAAACCACCGGCAGCTCCGCTCTGATTTCGCGTCGGACACGGAGATGCAGGCCGCTATGACGCGCATCGACGAGCGCCTGATGAATCGTCAGGAGCAATGGTGCAAACAAGTCAGAGACAAAGTGACACCCGTCCGTCATGTGATTGAGGTGATACCGAAGGATAACAGCGAAGATCTAAGGAGGAACAAGTGATGAACAATGCAAAACATAGATTGGCATGGCTGACTGTGGCGATGCTATCAGGCTGGGTCATGGTCTGCCTGACCGGGTGGATCAGCGCGGGTGAACTGAATTCACCGGCGGCTCCTGAAAATCCGTCAAGCGCGATGTGGACGCTGACGGACATCTATCAGGTGCTGAACGCGCAAAACACAAACATTGCCAAGCGAACGGCCTTCGCGGAACCAACGGCAGGGCCTGTGACTGGCACCATGACCAATCTAAACAGCGTCATGGATGCGGTGTTGCATCGGGCGCCCGTGCCGCAGACAGGGCAGACCTCTTCCTGGAGTCCCGGCGACGACGGTGTTTGGCAGGCAGGTGTATCGTGGCCTGTGCCGAGGTTTACGCTCGGAACAGGGGAGACTCTCAACACCTCGAACTGCGTGACCGACAACCTGACCGGGTTAATGTGGACGCGCCACGCCAATCTGGCCAGCAACACATTGTGGGCGGCCAATGAAAAGGGAATGGCGTATTGGACCAATGCCTGGAATGTGATCACCAACAGCGCCGGGCCAATCAACGGCGCCAGCTATGGCGGCTATGACGACTGGCGTCTACCGAATTTCCGAGAGTTGCGCAGTCTGGTGACCTGGCAGTTTGGTAATCCATGTCTTTCCGACTTGTCAGGCACCAACAAGTGGTCCGAAGGGAATCCCTTTTTCGGTGCCAGAAATGAAAATTACTGGACCTCTTCCACCGGCCTGACCAACCCACAATACGCCTTCTGCGTTAATTTTTATGGCGGCACCGAAGGACATAGAAAAACAGACGATCTGAGTGCCTGGACACCTTATGTCTGGGCTGTGCGGGGTGGCGGGCAGTAGCGGCAATGAAATGAGAAGGAAGGCGGCACATCGCCGCCGTCAATAGCGAATACAAAGGAGGTTTCACATGAGCAAACAAGTCTACACGCAAAATAAATCTTATCTGGCGTTGATCGCCGGATGGGCGATTGCCAGTTTCTTCGGGACTGCATGGGCGGGTGAGATGAACGCGCCCAAAGCGCCGGATGATCCGGCGAGCGCAATGTGGTCGTTGGATGACATCCACACAGTGCTGGCGACGCGCACGACAAATGTCACCCAACGCGCTGTCTTCCGCAATCCAGTTGCGGGGCCGACGCAAGGCACGATGCATACGCTTGATGAGATCATGGATCTCGCCCTTCACCGTGCGCCGGTCTCAAGAACCGGCCAGGCCAATGGGTTTCCCAGGGAATTACAGCCAGGATACGACGGGGAAACGCGCCTCGGTGTGGTATGGCCGATACCAAGATTCAAGTTCGGCACAGGTGATACCATCAACACCTCGAATTGCGTGACCGACAACCTGACTGGGCTGATGTGGACACGCCACAGCAACCTGGGCGCCAGCACACTCTGGGCCGCCAATGCGACTGGCGCG
>Ga0265294_10000715_pt1 | contig 44808 bp, 45 predicted proteins | sample MunlanPumphouse3_FD_192504 | JGI IMG/M metagenome (GOLD analysis project Ga0265294, IMG submission 192504) | Groundwater microbial communities from a municipal landfill in Southern Ontario, Canada - Pumphouse #3 | ecosystem: Environmental > Aquatic > Deep subsurface > Groundwater | place...
AATGAAACTGTAAATATAATAAATATTAAATCCTTACTATCTTCAGCTTAAAATTTTATAACAAAACAGAAAGATATCAAAAAAGTATAAGTTTATTTAATTATTATTAATTTTTAAGATTTTTTGCCGGATTATCGAAGAATTGTTAAAACTTTACATTTTGTGTCAGAATATCACATCAATAATAAAATTAGATTATATATTTTCTTCTATATAATGCTGTGCTGCTACTGAAGCCGTAGCCCCATCACCCACTGCAGTGACAACCTGTCTTAAAAGTTTTTTTCTAATATCACCACAAGCAAAAATTCCAGATATAGAAGTCTGCATATTGTCATTTGTAATAATATATCCATTTTCATTTAAAGATATTTTTGACTGTGTTAAAAAATTTGTATTTGGGGTCCAACCAACGAAAATAAAAACACCATTTACATTTAATTCTGTAATTTCTTGTGATTTAACATTTTTAAGCTTTACTTTCTCTATTGTTTCTAAGCCATATATTTCTTCAATTGTTGTATTTAAAAATACATTAATCTTTAAGTCATTTACAACTCTTTCCTGTAAAATCTTAGCCGCTCTAAATTCATCTCTTCTATGTATTAAATTAACTTTACTTGCAAATTTTGTTAAATATAAAGCTTCTTGTAATGAAGAATCTCCTCCTCCAACAACTGCAATTTCTTTATTTCTAAAAAAAGGACCGTCACAAGTTGCACAATATGAAACACCTCTGCCAATAAACTCTTTTTCGCCTTTAACATTTAACTTTTTAAAATTAGCTCCGCTGGCAATAATAATTGTTTTTGTTATATATGTTTTGTCAGACAATATAACTTTTTTTAAATTTTCTTCTGTATCTATTGATAAAACTTCACCATAAATAATTTCTGTACCGAAATTTTTTGCTTGTTTTTCCATTTTAACAGCAATATCAAAGCCATTAATCCCTTCTTCAAAACCAGGATAATTTTCAAGATTATCAGTAATAGCAATCTGTCCACCACAACCAGCTTTCTCAATAAGTAAAGTTTTAAGTCTTGATCTTGAAGAATATATCCCAGCAGATAAACCTGCAGGTCCTCCGCCAATAATAATTACATCATATATCATAAAATAGTCTCTTTTTTAATTTATTAATTTTTTTATATCTTCTTTCCATTTATTTTCATTGGCTGGTGAATATCCAACATATTTATTATATATATCACCATTCTGGTCTATTAAGAAAAATGCTGGAATTCCACTAATTTTATAATTTGATACAACTTTCTTATCACTCATCAAAACCTTATAATTTATTTTTTGTTTTTCCATGAATTTTAAAATAGTTGATTTTTCTTCATTTAAATTGATACCTAAAATTACAAAACTTCCATTGTCTTTATATTCATCATATAATTTTTCAACAGATGGTATGGATTGTCTGCAAGGAGGACACCAAGTTGCCCAAAAATCTATAAATATAACTTTACCTTTATAATCAGACAACGAAACTTGTTGTCCGTTTAAATCTTGTAATGTAAAATCTGGAGCAGAAGCTGCAAATGAAAAAGTAGTAAAACAAATACATACTACTAAAAATAATAATATTTTTTTAAATAACATTATCTATCTCCTTTTTTATATCATTTTTAGGTCTAAACCCAACAATTTTATGTATAGGTTTCCCACCTTTAAAAATAATCAAACATGGTATAGATGTGATTTGAAATTTTGAAGACAAAGCCATATTATCATCGGTATTGAGTTTACAAATTTTTACTTTCCCTTCATAATCTTTTGCTAATTCTTCAATAACTGGAGATAACATCTTACATGGTCCGCACCAAGGTGCCCAAAAATCAATTAACACCGGAATACTTGACTTTAAAACTTCCTGATCGAAATTTTGTTCTGTAATATTTAATTCTGCCATTTTAGCCCCCAATAAACTATTTTCTAAATTATATAAAAAGAAAATGATTCTATCAATCAAATAAAAAATTTTATCAGCTATTTTTTATTAACAACAGGAACAAAATGAGCATCCCATCCGCCAAGTTCAGCATTATTATATTGATAAATCGGTGTATTTTTATTATTAGGTTCTGAAATAATTTTATCTACTGCAACAGCAGCATAAATTCCACCGGATATAAGCACCGTTCCGCCTAAAATTGGGCCAACAACAGGTATAAGACTAAGAGCTTCACTTGCATCATAAAAAACTTTTAATTGTTTTATTATCATTGGAGATAAAACTGCTGCGGTAATATATGATAGACCTATTTCATCACTTTCTTTATCAGGGAACATTGCCCCTTTTGTATTGTATATACCAACCGCACTAACAGCATACATTGTTGGATATTTAATACCTACCATATTTGCAAATAATGGATAATTTTCATTTGATTTAGCTGTTGAAAGTTTTGTACCAACTGCAATTAACTTTTTATCATAAAAATCTTTATCTTGTATATACCATGAAACTTTATCTTGTGTATATTTCTTTGCATTAACTAAATGGTAATGTTTTGCCTTAAAATCACCACAATAATTTATAGTTTTATAATAAGTTATTCCTTTATTATTCCGTTTAATTCCTAATAAGACTTTTGGATCTGTTAGAGTTATATTTATAGAATTTAGATTCTTTGCAAATCTTGATGGTATAACTACAACAGTATTATATTCTGCTGCAATACTTTTAATAATCCCAAAATGATTAATCATATACATATTTATGACTGTATCTTGAAATTTTTGTATTTTATTAATCGCTTTTTTCATTCTTAATACACCTGTATAACTTTCTGTCATTGTAAATCCTGAACAGCCACTACATTTATAATCGCAAAATGGTCCAGGTATCATAGAACCACCAATTCTATCTGTAGAAAATGTTGGAAACATAGCAATTTTTGGATATGATGCTGTTGACAAAATTGTTGCCATAAGGTGATTTGTTGCACCAAGCAAATTTAATGTTCTTGCTTGCAAAGTTCCTATTGATAAAGCAACATTGTCAACAGAATTTTGCAAAATCATTCTATCTCTAAGTAATTTTGCAATATTTAACATCATAGCCCAACTTAGTAATAAAATCATAGCCATAACAAGAAAATATGGTAATACTTGACCTTTCTTATTAATGTAAAATTTATTTAAATGATGGGAATTCTTTTGCATCTGGATATGCCTTATTATAATATTCTTCATCCGGCGATTTTACCATTCTGGCTCTTGATGACTGATGTCTGTATGCTGTTGAATTAAATAATTTACTAAACATAATTTTCATGTCATATCCAATCTTAACATTATGTTTATTTATATTGTTATTATTATGATCTTTAACTTTGTTGCCTAATATTGGTTCATCCCAATGGGTAGTTTTATAATTTATTATACTTGCTGAATTTAAACTATATACAGACAATATATCAGATACGGATTTTTTAGCCACATTTTCTATTTCTTTTCTTTTACTTACAGAAATTTTTCTAGTAGCACTAAAACTAGCAAAATTTAAAAACATATCATCAATACACATAATACAAACTTGTACTGCTGCAAACATAAAAATTGTTATTATAATGCTAATAACAAGTCCCTCTAAGAAAGATTGTCCTCTATTAGTGTTAATTATTTTAAAAAATTGCATTAAATGTTCCAACTGAAAGAGAAATAAGATTAAATTTATATTTCCAAACTAAAGAAAAGAGTTTAAGCATTCCATAACTTGCAATAAACATAATTACTATAAATAAAATATATTCAACTGTTGTTTGAGCAAAATTATTTTTTAATTGATTTATAATATACTTCATTGTTCTATAATTTTTGATGTAACAAATATTAAAACATTTGTTTTATTTTCCACTGTTTTTGTTTTTTTAAATAAAACACCTAATATTGGTATATCCGACAATAATGGTAACCCTGAAGTACTTTTATCTTTATAATTTTCTATTAAACCTGCAATTACTATAGTTTGTTTATTTTTTACTATGACATTTGATTTTGCTTGTCTTTTTGCAATATTTGGAAAACCTTGGACTGCATTTGACCAATCGAGTCTCGAAAGCTCTGCTTCAATAGAAAGATCTATTTTATTATCCGGTAATATTTTTGGCAAAATTTCAGTTATAATTCCATATTCTTTCCATTCAACAGTTCCACCTGAAACACCTGAAACAGAAATAGGGAATTCTCCTCCTACTAAAAATCTGGCTTTGGATCCTGACTTAGTAACCAATTTTGGGTTTGATAAAACTTGTGCTGAACCATTTTCTTGTAATAATTTCAATTTAGCACTAAGAGGAGTATATCTTACCCAATCATTAAAATCAACTAATGATGGAAAAGCTGTTGAACCACTTGCATTTTCGATCAATAACTCACCGGCAGATATTTCATCAACCCATTTAATGCCATACTCTTTTGCTTTATTATTATTTATTTCTGTAATTTCTACAGATATTTCTATCAACTGTTCTGCAAACAAAAAATTAAAGCAAGAAAATATAAAAATTATAACTAAGCTAAATTTCATCATTTCGTTCTTTTGTAAAATGGTTTTGAAACGATTTTTATATTTCTTAAATTGTTATGAACTTTTACTTTAATTTCAGATGTTTCGTTTGTGTTATAATCTATTAAAGCAAGGCCTATCGCTTTTTTTAATGTCGGTGAAAATGTTCCACTTGTAACATAACCAATTCTTTTGTCATTTAAAAAAAGTTCTGAACCATTTCTTGCTATTGAACCTTCACAAAAAAAAGCTATAAGTTTTTTTAACGGATTGTTTCTGGCTTTTTCTATAACTGATTTTCCTATAAACTCTTTTTGCCAAAATACAGTTTTTTCAAAACCTGCATCTATTGGAGTAATTTCTTCAGAAATTTCATGACCATGTAAAGGCATGCATGCTTCTAATCTCAAAGTATCTCTACACCCAAGACCACAAGGTTTTGCTCCTAATTCAAGTAACTTAGACCATACCTTCTCCGCACAGTTATTTGAAACAAAAATTTCAAAGCCATCTTCACCTGTATAACCTGTTCTTGCAATTTTTGCAAATTTTGAATTTAATCCTTTAAACTTAACATCTTTACCTGTAAAATATTTCATAAAGAGAATATTTTCTTCAACAATATTTTGCATTATCTCAATTGCTTTTGGACCTTGTAATGCAATTAAACAAATTTCAGAGCTTATATTGCTTATTTCAACATTATCAATTTTATTATCATTTAACCATTTAAAATCTTTATCTAAGTTACCAGCATTTACAACCATCATATAATAATCTTCAAATTTATAAACTATGATATCATCCTTAATTCCACCTTCTTCATTTAAAAGCATCGAATATCTGGCTTTATATAAAGGCAATTTAGACATATCAGATATTGTTATAAAATCTAAAAATTTACCTGCATTAGATCCTGTAATAATAAATGTTCCCATATGAGAAGTATCAAAAATGCCTGCTGCTGTTCTAACAGCATTATGTTCTTCAATTATTGAGGTATACATAACCGGCATATTCCACCCGCCAAATTCAGTAAATTTAGCACTCAACTCTTTATGTTTTTTGTTTAAAAAAGTTTCTTTTAGCATCTTTTCCCTCTTATATTTTTTTTAAAATTAAATACTTTTTGGTAAATCCGGGCATTTATTCAATGCCTGTTCACATGAACCTAAAATCATTTCAGCAAGACTAGGATGAAAGAAAATATTTTTAGACAAATCACAGACTGTCATATTCGCTTTTATCATTACCGATGCAATATTAATCAATTCATCTGCATTTGCACCAATAATCCACACACCTAAAATTTTTTCACTATCTTTATCAACTGCAACTTTTACCCAGCCTGTTCTTTCAAATTCAATTTGTGCTCTTGCATTAGCAGAAAACAGAAATTTACCATATACAATATTTTGATAATTATCGAATTCACAATCTTTAACTGATGCAACAGGTGGAAAAGAAAATACTACTTTTGGTATTGGGTCATTTGATTTTTCTATTTTGTGATTGATAAGTTTTTCTACAATATTAATTCCATCTTGCCCTGCTGTATATGCCAAAAAACATTTACCTGTTATATCACCTATCGCAAAAATATTTTTGATATTTGTTGAATAATCATCTGATACTAGATAATTTCTTTTATCTGTTTGCAAATTAATATTTGAAACATTTAATTCATCTATAGATGCCTGTCTTCCTGCAACTATCAATATCTTTTCAAATTTATTTTCATCTTGCAGAGCATCACTACAACCAACTTCAACTTTAATACCTTGCCTTGATAAACCTTTTGCAATTTCTTGTGCAAGTTCTAAATCTTCATTTGGCAAAAGCTGAGGAAAAATTTCTCTTAAAGTAATATCACAACCAAAAGTTGCAAATATTGAACTAAGTTCTATACCTATTGCTCCGCCGCCAATAACAAGCATATTTTTGGGTATTACTGTTAGATTTAAAGCATCTGTAGAGTCAATATATTTGATATGGTCAAACTGAACATTTGGAATAGATTTTGAAATGGAACCGGTTGCAACTATTATTTTATCTGCAGTTATTTCAAATTCTTCATTATCTGTTTTTATAACAAGTTGGTTAGAAGATTTAAAAGAAGCTTTTCCTTTAACAATCTCAATATTATAACTTTCAAGAAGTCTTTGTACACCCTTAGATAAATTCTCAACAATTTTGTTTTTTCTGTTGATAATATCTTGAAAATTTATAGGTTCTATTGTTGATTTAATACCGTACTCTAAAGATTTTAGAATTTTTTGTTTAGTCTTTGCTGCTTGCCATAAAAATTTAGTTGGAATACAACCTGAATTTAAACAAGTTCCACCCAATTTATCCTTTTCAATAATAGCAACTTTTAGACCAAGTTGTGCAAATCTGACAGCAGAAGTATATCCGGCTGGACCCGCACCAATAATTGCAACATCATATTTGCACATAATACCCTTAATAATTTCAAAATCAATTTATTTTTTATCAGGAACTAAATTCATTGCTACATTGTTCATGCTTAAAGTTTTAGAACCAGGAAAAGCTAATCCAATAAATGGTATCAACCAACATACACCACCTATTATATCTAAAATACCTGTCGTACTCATCTCTGTATTAATATTATAATATGAAGAGTAATAGCCATTTGCCTTTGCCATTATTTGAACATTTTTGTTCCTTTGTACGCTAGTTGTGACAGCAAATCCTTGACCAACTAATAAGCCATTTACATATATTTCAGTTTCTGGTACATTTGACATAATAGAAATCGTTTGTCTAGAACTAGCAAACATTGAACAACCTGTAATAGTTACTGATAAAATAAGTAAAGTTGCTAATATTTGTTTCGTTTTCTTTCTCCAAAAAATTTATTATTATTTGAATTTTTCTTGAATTTTTGATTTTATATAGCCTACAATATTTGTAACTTTTATAATTTCTGTTTTTGACTTGTCATCTTTTCTTGCTTTGAATTCTACATTCCCATCTTTTAAATTCTTTTCCCCTATTGTAATTCTAAAAGGTGTACCCATTAAATCTGCATCTTTAAATTTAATACCAATTCTTTCATCCCTATCATCTAATAAAACTTCTATTTTATTTTCTTTTAATTCATTATATATCTTTTCTGCAACTTCTTTAATTTCTTGATTTTTAAAATCAACAGGAATAATACTTACTTTATATGGTGCTAATGAAAATGGCCATACAATACCGTTTTCATCATAAGACTGTTCTATTGTTGCTGCTAATATTCTTGTTACTCCTATTCCATAACAACCCATTACCATTAAGTTTTCTTTACCTTGTGCATCTAAATATGTAGCTTTCATTGATTTAGAATATTTTGTTCCTAACTTAAATACATGACCTATTTCTATACCCCTTGAAAACTGTAATTTTTCTTTTTTACATCTTGGACAAATATCACCTTTTGAAACTTTTTTTAAATCAGCTACAATATCAGCTTTATAATCTCTGCCATAATTTATATTTTTTATATGTTTATCATCTTTATTTGCACCAATTACAGCATTAGAAATATTTGGCACTGAAAAATCTGCATATATTTTTATTTGTTTTTTTAAATTTACCGGTCCTGCAAAACCTACCTTTGCACCAGTAACTTCTTCAATAATGTTAGGACTTGCAAGTTCTAACTCATTACAACCTAATAATGTTTGCAGTTTTATTTCGTTAACATCATGGTCACCTCTGACTAAAACTGCTGTTGGTTTACCATCTGCAACATATATCATTGTTTTAATAAATTTTTCTTTTGTCGATGACAAAAAACTTGCAACATCTTCAACAGAACCAATGTTTGGAGTTAAAACTTCCTCAGTTGCTAACATTGGAGATAAATCTATTTTTTCTGTTTGTAAACATTCTGCTTTTTCAGAATTAGCTCCGTATCCACAATTACACCATGCTATTTCTTCTTCCCCCGTATCGGCAAGAACCATAAATTCATGTGAAAAATTACCACCTATTGCACCTGAAGCAGCTTCAACTACTCTATATTTAAAACCACATCTTTGACAAATTCTTTCATATGCTTCATAAACTCTTTTATAATATTTTTCTAAATCTGCCTCATCTATATGAAAAGAATAAGCATCTTTCATTAAAAATTCTCTGGCTCTCATAACACCAAATCTTGGTCTTATTTCATCTCTAAATTTTATTCCAAATTGATACAACATAATTGGAAGTTGTCTATACGATCTCACATGACTTCTTACTAAATCAGTAATGGCTTCTTCATGTGTTGGTGCCAAACAAAATTCTGCATCTTTTCTATCTTTAAGTCTAAATAATTCCTTACCATATACATCCCATCTGCCTGTTTCTATCCATAAATCTTTTGGTAAAAGAAGAGGTAATCTGACTTCTTGCCCATCTATTGATTCCATTTCTTCCCTTATAATTTTCATAACATTCATTAATGTTTTTAAACCTAATGGTAACAGTTCAAAAAGCCCACTGCCTAACTTTCTTGTCATACCGGATCTTGCCATTAACTTTGCTGATATATTATCTAAATCTGATGGTGCTTCTTTTAATGTTGGTATAAAAGCTTTTGAAAAATACATTTTTAGACTCCAAATTTTATTCAGTTTTTGCGATTAATAAATTACAATTTTGATATTTTACCATTTTTTAATAAAAAAGTATTTATCATATATTTAAAAGATATATTTTTGTTAGAAATTTTGATTTATTATTGATATTATCTATTTAAGATATTAAGTAAATTAAAGATTTTTTTAATAAGACCTAATAAGATAAAAGAAAAGTTAACTATATATAATTTAAATTTTAAAATTGTAATGAAATAGTAAAAACATACTAAAAATTATATTGTTACCAATTTTGATTTAACACCCTTTATAGATGTTAATTTCTTATTCAAACTACTAATATCTTTTTTTGTTCCAATACATTCTAATATAATAAGTCCATTTTCAGAACAATTATTGACAGAGCTGTCATGTATTCCTAATCTTGTTTTAATTAAACAACCGAATTCTGCTAATATTTCCTGCACTTTTATTGACACTGTTTGCCTTTTTTGAACTGAAATAATAATGATATTTTTCATTCTTCCCCCCAAACTATTTTATATTTAAAAGTTCATTGATAGTGACTAATTCATAACCTTCTTTTTTTATATCATCAATCAATTGAGGTAAAAAGCTAACAACTTTTTTATTTTTCCCAAGATCATGCATTAAGAATATTGCTCCTGATTTAATATTTTTTTTATATTGTTCATACATTTCATCTCGTGATAATTTTGTTTGCCAATCACATCCAAAAGACCAAGTCACAATTATATATTCATTTTCTTTAGCAATTTGTTTTGCCAAATTTCTTGAAAAACCATGTGGAAATCTTACTATCTTAGTTTTATAATCAATAATTTTATTTATTAGCTGTTCACATTTCAATAATTCTTCTTGCATTTTTTCATGTATATCATCTTTTTTATATTTATAAAAATTAAAATGATTATATGTATGATTTGCAATTTGATGTCCTTGTTCATAAATATCTTTTACTAATTGTTTTTTAGGTTGTATTGAAACACCCAGCAAAAAGAATGTAGCTTTCACATCTTTATCTTTCAATATTTTTAGTATTTCTTCTGTAGCTGCCCCAGGTCCGTCATCAAAAGTTAATGCTATTTGTTTTTTAGTTGATTCTCCATTAGCATAGAAAACATTACTAGCATAAAGAAAAGATACGAAATGTAAACAACATAAAATTAAAAATATTTTTTTCATTTTTTTAAAAAAATCTCGCTATATAAGTTAATATTCCTGCATTTAATATTTGCATCCAAAAATTATCACTAAGCGGCCATGGAATAGTTTCTATAAATGCTGCAATTACTGCTCCTGCTAAAGCAAACTGCCATGATGATAATACAAATAATCCAACAATAAAACAAGCTATAAAACAAGCTACACTTCCCTCTAAAGATTTACCTGCATATATTTTATGTTTCCCAAAAGCTTTTCCAAAAAGAGCTGCAACTGCATCACCAAAAGCTAAATATAGAAAACTTGCTAAAACAAATGTTTTATCTTCAAATAAGAATATTGTTAGAAATGCACCTGATAATGTCCATGGAAGCCCACTGATTTTATGTTCTTCTGATTTTCTATGAACACCACCTAATATTTTTAAAATAAAAATATTAAATTTTTCATTTTTAGATCTTATAATTTCAGCAATTAAAACTATTATTATTGCTATAAAAAGACATGTTAACACAAATGTCTTTGGCAAATACCAAAAAGCCAGCACATAAATTAATGTTAAAATATGAAAAACTTTTCTTTTTATTTCATCTTCAGGGAACCAAAGCATTGATAAACTCCTACAAAAATATATTTATATACATAAATTGCATTATAAAAAACATCAATGAAAAAATCTTTTATATTTATACTATAAGGGAAGATTAAAGCTAAAACAAAAATAACTATTATTGTATTCACAAAACATACAAAAACTAAAGAGAAAAATTTTCCATATACTTTCATATCTTCCTGCCCAACTTTTATTGCATAAAAAGTTAGTGCATAATGGAAAGACAAAGCCATTCCTGATAAAAACAAATAATACGGATAAAATGGTTTAGTATCAATAAACCATGCTAAACTTAAATATATTATAATAATTATTATTGAATATAATGGGAGAAAATAAGGAGATAATGTAATTAAAACATTATCTTTTGTAAGAGAAATACTCCCTTTATTTTGTGATACTTTAAATTTTTTAATTTGTGCCCCACTAAGAAGTCCTGTTATCGCATGAGTTAATTCATGACCAAAAACATAACTACTCATTGGTTTAAAAAATATAATTTGAAATAAAAAATATGCAATTATTCCAATCCAAAAAGGAGCAAATTGTGTACTTGTTTTACTAGCAAAAACGAAAAATAGCTGTACAAAATGATACATTAAAACTGCAAGTAACGGTAACATTAAAATTGATATAATGACTCTTAAGATTTTCATTGTTGTTTATTATAGCAATTTTATTTTATATCCATATTAAAATCCTGCGCTAATACCAAAATTGTAATTTGGTTCACCATCATAAATTGTAACGCCTACATTCCCATTTATCATTAAAACAGAAATAGCAACACCTGCTGAATATCCGACATTAGATGCTGTTCCTGACAAATATTGTTTATTTGAAGATTGCGGTTTAACAGTTGTCGTATCCCATCCAATACCTACATAAGGTGTTACAAAAGGAATCCCAAATGTTGCAACAGTTGCCAAAGCAATATTATCTGTATCTAATTTATTATCACCGGCATTCGTTTTTAATATACTATAAATACCTTGAACTGAAACTGAAGGAATAAACATTACAGAACTATCATATACGGTATATCTTGCTCCAAGTCCATACAAACTTGAATCATAAGAATAAGAATATCTTCCAATCAAATCTATATCATAAGGTAACCCAAACTCTGCCTGTAAAATCGGCATATACAAAACAGTTGTACCTTCAGCATCCATTATCTCATTTGAAACATTTGTGTTTGCAAGTCTTACATTTAAATTAAAATTTGCAAGGCCTAAACTACTGGAAACTCCGAAACTGCCGCCTGTCATAACAGAGCCTAAATCTGATGCAAGATTATCTAAATATTTCTGTGCCTGTTTATCAGTTGTTGCTCCATCCAAAACAGAATTAAACTTATCAAACGGACCTGCAAAAGCAGAAGCTCCCATAAAACAAACAAAACCAAAAATTAAAAAAACTTTTTTCATAATCTCTCCAATATTTTATTTCTTCCCATTTTCTTTTTGCCAAATAATCCTTATACCCTCTAAAGTAAGCTCCGGAACAATATTTTTTATTTCTTGAATTTCCTTTGATATAAGATTAGCTAAACCACCTGTTGCAATAATTTTCACATTAGGCTGCATTTTTTGTCTTAACCTTAATAAAATCTCTTTTACAAGTCCTATATACCCATAATATAAACCAGACTGAATACACTCGACTGTGGATCTTCCAATAGGATGTTGTGGTAATTCAATATGAACAGATGGTAACTTTGCTGTTTTTTGTGTTAAAGATTCTGCTGATATAGCTGGTCCCGGAGCAATAGCTCCACCTAAATAATTCCCTTTTGCATCTATACAATCAAAAGTTGTTGCTGTACCAAAATCTATAACAATTGCAGGTCCCCCATACATTTTGTAAACAGCAACAGCATCTGCAATTCTATCAGCCCCGACTTCTTCCGGATTACCATAAGAAACCTTTAAGCCCCCGGATTTTTTAGTTGTTACAAAAAATGCTCTTTTTTTGAAATATAAATCTGTTAATTCTAAAAACACATTATCTAATGAAGGAACTACACTTGCGATTGCAATTGCTTTAAGTTTTTTTTCATCCATATCCGAATAATGAAAAATGTCTAAAATTGTAGTTGCATATTCATCAACTGTTTTCTTTTTCGAAGTAGCAATTCTCCAAATTCTTATTGGATTTTTTTCAACTATATTCTCTTTAAACTTGAACAAACCTAATGTAATATTTGTATTACCAATATCTATAGCTAAAAACATTTTTCTCTCTCATCAAATAAATTATTACCAAAACAATCAATACCAACAGTCAATGGGAAATCTTCAACTACTAATTCGTATATTGCTTCCGGACCTAAATCTTCAAATGCAATTAATTTTGCTTTTTTAACTTTTTGTGATATTAATGCCCCAACTCCTCCTGTAGCAAGAAGATATATCGCTTTATTTTGCTTTATTGCTTCTACAACAGCTTTACTTCTGTTCCCTTTACCTACTAACAATTTAACACCATTAGATAACATTTTGGGAGTATATATATCCATTCTTGAAGATGTTGTTGGTCCGCATGAACCTATAACCTTGTCACTACTTCTTGGACAAGGTCCACAATAATATATACAAGCGTTTTGTAAATTAATAGGTAATTGCTTAGAATTATCAATTAAACTAACAAGTCTTTTATGTGCTTGGTCTCTAGCAGTATAAATTATTCCTGACAATTCTATTTTGGTACCAATCTTATAATCTTTGATATTTCTTATTAATGTTTCTATTGTAATTTTCATAAAATTATTGTTTTTCTTCTACACGAATGACATTGAATATTAACTGCTACCGGAAGAGATGCTATATGACAAGGTTTTGTTTCAATAAAAGCAGCAAGTGCTGTTATTTTTCCTCCCAATCCCATAGGTCCAATTCCAAGTTTATTTATTTCTTCTAATAATTCGTTTTCCCTGTCACTATAATCTTTAGATATATTATTAGATCCAATTTCCCTAAGAAGTGCTTTTTTTGCAAGTAATCCAACAGAAGCAAAATCACCACCTATCCCAACTCCAACTATTAATGGAGGACAAGCATTTGCTCCCTTCTGCTTTATTGCTTCAATAACAAATTGTTTTATACCTTTCCAACCTTCAGAAGGCACTAACATTTTTAATGCACTTGCATTTTCACTTCCTCCGCCTTTTGCAAGCATTGTAATTTCTATTTTATCGCCGTTAACAAAATCAAAATAAATATTTGAAGGTGTATTAGTTTGCGTATTTATTCTATCAATTGGATCTGAAACTATAGATTTTCTTAAAAAATATTTTTTATAGCCTCTTTCAACACCTTTATTTATTGATATATTTATATCATCTCCAATGATATTAACATCTTTACCTATTTTAATAAAAAAATTAGCAGTACCTGTATCTTGACATAATGCAACAGCTTCTTTTTGTGCTATTTTAACATTCTGCAAAATCTCTTGTAAAATATTATCAGATATTGTTTTATCATTTTTTACTATAGCTTCTATACAAGCAGTAACATCACTTGGCAGATTATAATTTATATCTGCACACATTTTTTCTACTTGCAATATAATATCTTTACTATTTATTTCTCTCATTTACGGTTTCTGTAATGTTAAAGTAATTTCCTTAGCTTGTTTTTCAATTTCTTTTTTTAATTTATTTATATCATTTTGAATATTTTTATTTGCAGGATCCAATTGAATAGCTTTTTGCAAATCTAATAATGCTCCATCTAAATTACCTTCTTCTTTTTTTGCCATAGCTATATTAGAATATGCATGCATATGATTTGGATTTAATTCTATAGCTTTATTATACGATTCAACTGCTCCTTTTAAATCCCCAAAATTTCTTTTTGCATTTGCTAAATTATCATAAGCATCTGCATCATTTGGTGTTAATTTAACAATTTTTTCAAAATCTGCAATTGCTTTTTTATAATCTGATTTTATATCTATACTATATCCTCTGCCTTTATAAGCATTTGTATTAATAGGATTAATTTTTATAGCTCTAGTAAAATCTGCAATTGCACCCGCTTTATCACCAAGCATACTTCTTATATGCCCTCTTTTTTCATATGGTCTATCATTATTTTGGTTCAAATCTATAGCAATTGTATAATCGTATATTGCTCCTTGATAATCACCTATTTTTTCTTTAAATTCACCTCTATCAATATACACCCTATCATTTTTAGGAGTTAATTCGGCGACTTTATCTAAATCTTTTATTGCATTAACAAAAGATCTAAAATACTCGTGCAACCATGCTCTATTATAATATAAAGAATAATTTGTAGGATTTAATTCTATAGCTTTTGTAAAATCTTCAACTGCACCTTTATAATCACCTATTATTTTTTTAACATTAGCCCTATTTACATAAGCACTTTCATCTTTAGGGTTTTCTTTAATTGCGTTTGTATAATTACTTATTTCTACTTTCAACTTGCTAAGATACTCTTTAGAAATATCATTTGATGAATTTTGTAAATCTCTACAAGAAACAAAAAACATTGATCCAATAAAAAGTGTGCAAAACAACAAAAGACTATACTTTTTCATAAGATTTTTCTCTCCTCTTATTTTGAAGATTTTATCAATCCTTCCTGCATCATGTTTGATGTAATTGCTCTGCTTCTTTTTATCATTTTCACAGCTTGGTCATAAAACTGATCATATGTCATTTTTTTATCTGCAACTTTTTCTTTTATTGCTTTTACTCCAACTGCAGCTGCAACTCTCGGATATAATTGCCAATCATCCATTGTAGGAAGTATTTTATTAGGTTTTATTTTATTATTAGGAATACATGATGCAAGTTCTTCTGCAGCTGTAATACACATATTATCCGTTATTGTTTTTGCTCTAGCATCTAAAGTCCCTCTAAAAACACCTGGAAATCCCAAAGAATTATTTACCTGATTTTCGAAATCACTTCTTCCTGTAGCAACAACAGCTGCTCCAGCTTCTATTGCTTCCCAAGGCCATATTTCAGGGACAGGGTTAGCACATGCAAAAACTATAGGATTTTTTGCCATACCTTTTATCCATTCTTTTTTTATTACATTTGGTCCAGGGGCTGCTAAAGAAATAACAACATCAGCATTTTCCATAGTTTCTTTGATTCCGCCAAGAACTCCCTGAGCATTTGTTTGAACACACATATCCCATTTTTCAGGCTGTGCAATTTTAAATTCAGTTCTTCCCTTATGTAATGTACCTCCTAAATCTGTCATTATAATATTAGCAGGATTTGCACCATACAACATTATAATCCTTGCAATGCACATATTAGCAGCACCAGCTCCTATAAGAGCTATTTTGATTTTTGATATTTTTTTATTTACAACTTTTAATGCATTTATAAGTCCTGCTAAAGTAACTAAAGCCGTCCCCTGCTGATCATCATGCCAAACAGGAATATGACATTCCTTCCTAAGTGTATTTAATATTGGAAAACATTTTGGCTGTGCAATATCCTCAAGATTTACTCCGCCGAAAGAAGGTTGCAAAATTTTAACTGTATTTATAATTTCTTGTTGATCTTTTGTTCCAAGACATATAGGAAAAGCATCAACTCCACCTAAGTATTTGTATAATAAAGCTTTCCCTTCCATTACAGGCATTGAAGCTTCAGGTCCTATATCTCCAAGGCCAAGAACTCTTGTCCCATCACTTACAACAGCAACAGTATTCCATTTATTCGTATATTCATAAGCTAACTCTAAATTTTTATTAATATCGAGACATACAGACGCAACTCCCGGACTATACCAAATTGCAAAATCATTAAAATCTCTTACTCTGCACTTTGGAACAACCTCTATTTTCCCTCTATAGAACGGATGCAATCTTCTTGCATCTTGTGCCGGTTTTTCTGCTGATTTTAAAAGTTTTTTTATATCTGTTTTTTTCATCTTCGCTCTTTTCCCTTTTTTATAATATTTGTAATTATACAAAAATATGAATAAAAACAATATGAATTCAATTTATGATTTACAAATTTTATCAGTATTTTTTAAAAATTCTTTTAGAATTGTTTTTATTGTTTTCTTGATGCTTGGATGTACGAAGTTTGAAGATATTTCATTCATAGGATAAAGAACAAATAATCTATTTATAATTTCTTTATGTGGAATAACTAATTTTTTTAAATTAACAATTTTATTCCCATAAAATAAAATATCTATGTCTATAACTCTCGGTCCCCATCTAAAAGTTTTTATTCTACCTATTTTTTTTTCTATATCTTTTAGCACTTTAAGTAACTCTTCAGCTGACAAATTAGTTTCAAATTTTCCAACTAAATTATAAAATTTTCGTTGTTGTGGGCCAATTGGAAAAGTTTCATACAAAGATGATTTCTTGATTTGTTTAATATTGTTTTTAGATAGTTCCGATATGGCATCTTCTATATGTTTTTGTCTATTACCGACATTTGAACCGAATGATAAATATATATTCATCAATACTTCTCTTTTAATATATTATTTTAATACACAACGATTATATCAAAATCTAATAATTTTTTGAGAAAAAAATATCGCAAGTATTTATAAATACTTGCGATATCAAACTATAACTTAAAAATTTATGTATTATATTACCACTTAATCTTAGCTATTCTTGCTAAAGCTTCTTTAATTCTTGGAACACCAACAGTCAATGCAAATCTAACATATCCTTCACCAGATTTTCCTAAACCATTACCCGGAGTACATACAATTGCACATTCATCTAAAAGTTTTCCGACAATCTGTGAAGATGTATATCCTTTAGGGATTTTTGCCCATACATAGAATGTTGCTTTTGGTTTTGTGACATTCCACCCTAATTCAATTAAACCATTACAAAGAGCATCTCTTCTTTCTTTATATATTTTTCTTATTTCTTCCACACAATCTTGTGAAAATGTAAGTGCAGTAATACCTGCCTCTTGAACTGCTTGAAAAACACCAGAATCATAATTATCTTTAACTTTTGCAATTGCTGAAACAACTTCTTTATTACCACAAACCCACCCAATTCTCCATCCAGTCATATTATAAGTTTTTGATAATGAATGAAATTCAACACCAACTTCTTTTGCCCCTTCAACTTCAAGAAAACTCATAGGCTTTTCATTTTCATCATAATAAATTTCAGAATATGCACTGTCATGTGCAACAATAATGTTATTTTTTTTCGCAAATTCTACAAGCTTCACATAAAATTCTTTAGGAGCAACAGCTGCTGTAGGATTATTCGGATAATTAATAAATATAATTTTTGATTTTTTCAAAATATCTGATGGAATAGCATCCAAATCCGGCAGAAATCCATTCTTTTCTAACAATGGCATAAAATATGGCTGACCATCTGTAAATATTGTACCTGTATTATACACTGGATATCCTGGTTCTGGAATTAAAACAACATCTCCTGGATTTATAAATGCCAAGTGCATATGACCTATCCCTTCTTTAGAACCTATTAAAGCACAAACTTCATCTTCTGCATTCAAATCGACATTAAATCTTGCTTTATACCAATCAGAAACTGCTTTTCTAAAAGAAATCATACCTGCACCAAAAGGATACTGATGATTTGCATGTTTAGCAAGAGCTTGTTGTCCGGCTTTTATTATATGATCTGGAGTAGGCATATCAGGATCACCAACACCTAAAGATATTATGTCTGCACCTCTTTTTATTGCCTCTTTTTTCTTTCTATCTATTTCAATAAAAAGATATGGAGGTAATTTACCTAATTTATCATTGTATTTAATTTGCATAGAAACTCCTTTTTGTTTATATAAACATTAATATTTAGCTTTATATTATATATTAAAAAAAATAAAATTGTTATATTTGTATTATTTCAAAAATTTTATATTCATCAATTTTATTTACAATTTTAAAATTAATAGAGCTATCATTGAACTGAGATAAATCTCTTGATGATAGAATATATTTTGCACCAAGTTTTTTTACATCATTTTTATTTAAATATACAACAAAATAATCTTGATTTAAAACAGCATAGTTAGTATTGTCATTTGTTATTAAAATTGCAAAACTGCCATATCTGTTATAAATATTATCATGTTTTTTTTCAGGATCTATCTTTTCCCATAATTTCAAATTAGGATACACATTAGTTGAATTAATTGTTGGAGCTCCAGCCATTATCGGTATGTTATTCATAGGAAAAAGAAGTCCTTCTACAAACCATGACCCTTCATTATTTTTGGCAATGTCATTAATGGCAACTATAAGTTTATTTTTTAAAATTACATCTGCACCGATTCTAATAGGATTCGCTAAAACTCCTGTAAAAAAAGAAATCACAACACATAATATTGTGAAATGAATTTGCATATTTCGTAAAATCATGAAAAATGAAAGAAACAGAATAGGAACAATAATTAAAAGCATGTAATGATTATAGTAATCAATATTTTTATTAGCTGAAAGAATAGTTAAAATATAAGTAAAAGCTGTAGATATAATTATTGATAAAGATAAATTAAATTTAGTTTTAATAAAAGACATTGAATAAATTAATAAAATAACATTAACAATTCCAATTACAATAAAAGCTCTGTTTGAAATAACATGGTTCATTAATGTTATTTTTGATAATAAAGGTGTAAACCCGATACTACAATAAAAAAATATAAAAGCCCAAACAACAAGTAATCCGATTAAAAATGCATTTCGTTTTTTTTCTTTAAATATTAAAACGAATAACATAAGAAATCCTATAGGGAAAAAATCAAAAATAGAAGTAAAAATAGACCATAAATTAATTTTCATTTTAATGCCAATATCAGTTAAGCCTAAAATTAGTGTAAATGGATAGTGGAATAAATCCAAGCAACTTCCCCCTCCATTTGAGAAACGATGTCCAGGATATATTGTATTAATTAGACTTAAAATAGCGTTTTCTGATTTTAAATAAATATATGATAAAAAGGTAAGTACACAAATGAAATAAAAACATAATACAAAAAAATCTTTTTTAAAATTAAAATGAATATCTGCTCTATTATCAATAATCAAGCATATTATAATTGTGACAAACATATAAGCTAATGGTATTTGCCATGCAGGATAAAATGTAAAAATATAGCCACATGTACATATACTCATAAAAAAGGCTAATATTATTTTTTTAAAATAACTTGTACTTTTCAGATAACACATTGTCATCAACACTAACAATTCCCCAAATATCAACATTTCTATTAAAGAATTAATTGAAAACCACCATTGAACAACTGGAGAAAAAGTAATTAACAAAGAACAAGCTAATGATAAAATTTTATTTTTCTTTGTAAAAATCATTGCAAATTCAAATGTTAACATAAACAATAATATTAAACGTGAACACCAAAAAAAAGATAAACCTCTTTCTAAACCTAAAAACAAATAGCCTAATTGAAATGGACGGAAAATAGCCGCAATATCGTTTACTGGTTGGCCATAAACAATAAACATATCTGTAAATGTTCCTCTCAAAACATCACCAAAATACGGCAAAAAACTTATTTTATTATAAAACTGAGAAATCAACATTGGAGTATAAACACAATATTCATCTGCATGTACAGATTTATTAACTCCGATAATAAGTCCACTATCTATTCCATTTTGACAAAGGTATTTCCAACTACCTAATGAAGAACCTGATATTTTAAATGTTATACATAAAAACAGAATAAATATTGCTATATACCATCTATTTAAATATATAAATTTATTAATTGCAGAAATATTTTTAAGATAAATATATATAAATAGACTGTTCAAAATAAAAATACATATAAAGATTAAACCTATATTAGAGGAAATTAAATAATTTAAGGTATAACAAAAAGAAGAAATTGTAAAACAGTATCCTATTGTTATAATTTCCCATAATAGGATTAATGATGTACATATTAATGAAAATATACAAGATTTTAAAATTCTTTGAAATGTGTGCTCAGGCATAATAAACCTAAATTTAAATTTTTTAAGGATTAGGATTTTTGTTTGATTTCTATTTCAAGCCTAAAACATCTCTCATGTCATATAAACCTGCTGGTTTATCGGCTATCCATTTTGAAGCTTTCAATGCTCCAGAAGCAAGATTTTCTCTTGAACTTGCCTTATGCGAAATTTCTATTCTCTCACCAATACCTATGAAATAAATGGTATGTTCGCCAACAATATCTCCACCTCTAACAGCATGAACTCCTATTTCCCCAGGAGTTCTAAGAGCATCGGTCCCATGTCTTCCGTAAACTCCATCTTTTTTTAAATCCTTTTCCATACCTTTGGCAGCTGCTTCTGCCAAACGAATAGCAGTACCGGAAGGAGCATCTTTCTTTTTATTATGATGTAATTCTACTATCTCAACATCATACCCAGACATTTTTTTTGCGAGATTTTCTACTAAATCAATTAAAATATTAATTCCTATTGACATATTTGGAGATGTAACTATAGGAATTTTTTTAGAAGCATTTTGTAAAATATCTTTATGTTCATTATTTAAACCGGTTGTCCCTATTACCATCAAGGCACCTTTTTTTACTGCTATTTCTAAATTCTTAATAGTATTTGAAGCTACAGTAAAATCAACGATAATATCGCCCTTATTTACAATTCTTTCCATTTCAGATGATTTTGTTATTATAGGTTTTCCCATGCCAATTGCAGGACTAGAATCAATTTCAACAGCACCAACAACATTGATGTCAGAATCTGCATTTGCTAATTGTATTATTGTTCTTCCCATTCTTCCATCAGCACCACAAACAATTATATTCGCCATACAAGCTCCTTTCTACTTTATCAACCCATAATTCTGTAAAGCTTTTCTTAAAATTTCTTTATTTTCATTCGTCATTTCACACATTGGGAGTCTTAACTCTCCCGAACATAATCCCATCATTTCCATAGCAGTTTTTACAGGTATAGGATTTGTTTCTATAAACATTGCTTTAACTAAAGGAAGTAATTTATAATGCATCTGTATAGCCTTTTTCAAATCACCTTTCAAAAATGAATTAACAAGTTCTGCAACTTCTTTTGGCAATATATTTGACAATACAGATATAACTCCACATCCACCAATTGACATTACCGGCACAGTAAGAGTATCATCTCCTGATAATAAATAAATATCCGGTGATAAAAGTTTTATTTGAGACATTTGATCTAATGAACCTGATGCCTCTTTTACTGACATAATATTTTTGCAATCTTTTGTAAGCCTTGCAATCGTTTTAGGCTCTATATTAACAGAAGTTCTCCCCTGTATATTATATAAAATAACTGGTATTTTAATAGAATTTGCAATTTCTTTATAGTGTAAATATAGTCCTTGTTGAGTTGGTTTATTATAATATGGAGATACCAATAAAACGCCATCGCATCCAACTTCTTCCGCATGTTTTGAAAGTCTTATTGCCTCAACTGTTGAATTAGAACCTGTTCCTGCAAAAACTTTTATTCTACCATTTGAAAATTTTACTGCTGATTCAATAACTTCATCATGTTCTTTATGTGATAAAGTTGCTGATTCACCTGTTGTTCCACAAGGAACTATCCCTGTAATACCAGCTTCATATTGTAGTTCAATAAGTTTTCCAAAAGTATCAAAATCAACTTTTCCGTTCTTAAATGGTGTTACAATTGCTGTATACGAACCTGAAAACATAAATTCTCCTATTCTTTTTTTATCCTACTTTTACTTCCCCTACAAATGATACTATCGCTGGTCCTTCTAAATAAACATCTGATATTTTTAAATTATCTAATGAACATGAAACAAAAAGATTGTCTTTTCCTCTAGTGACAATATGCACCGGCGAAACAACTTTTTTCTTAATTACAGATATTATTGATGAAGCAGTAACACCAGTTCCACATGCTAAAGTTTCATTTTCTACACCTCTTTCATAAGTTCTTACAAGTATTGTATTGTCTTCTGCAACTTGTACAAAATTAACATTTGTACCGTTTGGTAAAAACTCTTTATGAAATCTTATAAGTCTTCCATATTTTACGACATCAATTTTTTCAATATCTTCAACAAAAATCACAGCATGAGGAACACCCGTATTTAAACAAGAAACTTCAAATATTATGTCATCAATTTTGAGCTGTACATCAAGTTTCAAATCTTTTGGAGCATATAAAGCCAAATTAACAACTGTATCCGATTTTATCTCTGCAGTTATTAAACCTGCATCTGTTTCAAATTTCATATTTTTTTTAACTACACCAAGCTCATAAGCAAATTTTGCTATTGATCTGCCTCCATTTCCGCACATACTTGCATGAGAACCATCTGAATTATAATATCTCATTCTAAAATCTGCTTTATCACTTTTCTCAAGAAGTATTAATCCATCACCACCGATTGAATATCTTCTATCACAAAGTTTTGCTGCCAAAGATGAATGATTATTTTCAGATATTATATTTTCTCTGTTATCTATCAATACAAAATCGTTTCCTGCTGCTGTTAATTTATAAAAATGTATATTATTTTGTGACATATTTTGGTATTCCTTAATTATATTTCTTTTGCTATCAAATCTTTTAGTTCTTCCCTTTTTCTTATGCCTGTTACTTTATTACCATCAACTACGATTCCTTGTGCTCTAAGTCTTGAATTGTATTGAGATGCCATAGCAGAACCATAAGCACCAATACATTCAACAGCTATAAGCTCTCCTTGCAATAACATAGGAAACCTTCTATCTTTTGCAAGAAAATCACCTGTTTCACAAATAGGACCAACGATATCTACAATTGTTGGCTTTTTTGTAGTTTTTTTAACAGGGATAATATTATGATATGCATCATATAAAGTAGGTCTTATTAAGTCATTCATTCCAATATCAACAATAATAAATTTTTTATTACCTGTAATTTTTCTATATAAAATTTTACCTACCATTATGCCTGCATTCGCAACTATGGATCTTCCAGGTTCAACAATAATAGTTTTATCTTTATATTTTGAATATACAGACATTACTTCTTTTTTTAAATCTTCTGGAGTAGGAGGTCTATCTGTTTTTTGATATTTAACACCAAGCCCGCCACCAATATCTATATATTTAATAAATATTTTTGCTTTTTCCAAATTATCTATTAATTTAGAAAGCTTCACTGCTGCTAATTTATACGGAATTACTTCTAAAATCTGTGAACCAATATGACTGTCAATACCAACTATTTCTATATTACTCATTTTTGATGCTGTAATATATAATTCTAATGCATCTTCATACATAATACCGAACTTACTGCCATGTTTGCCTGTAGTAATATGTTTATGCGTATGAGGATCTACATCCGGATTTACTCTAAAAGATATCCTAGCTTTTTTATGAAGTTTTTTTGCAATAATATTTATCTGTTGAAGCTCTTCAAAAGATTCAACATTAAACATTAAAATATCACTTTTAAGGGCATATTTTATTTCTTCAACAGTTTTTCCAACACCGGAATAAACAATTCTATTTGGTTTTATTCCTGCAAGTAAAGATCTGTATAATTCTCCACCGGAAACGATATCTGCACCAGATCCTAATTTTGCAAGAAGTCTCATAATATTTTGATTAGAATTTGCTTTAGCAGCATAGCAAATAATGCTATTAATATCGCTAAAACCCTTCTTATATGAATTAAAATTCGATTCTAATATTTTTCTGGAATATATGTATATCGGTGTTCCATACTTGTCAGCTAATTTTGATACAGATATATTCTCAACAAATAGTTCATTGTTTATATATTTAATACTCATTTACCCCCCAGTATATCGTCTGAAAATCATATCAAAAATGGAACTTATGTGTCAACATAACAATTAAGCTTGTATTCGTTGCTTAAATATTTCATACAAAATGATAGCACTTGCACATGAAACATTTAATGATGAAATTAGATTCTTTTGTGGAACAGTAATTATTAAGTCACATTTTTCTTTAATTTTTTGATGAATTCCAAACCCTTCACTCCCAACTATTAAAACTGCAGGAAAAGGTATTTTTGCTTCTGCTATACTTTCATTACCATTTTCTGCTCCAAGTACCCAAAAATTATGTTTCTTCAATTCTAATATAGCTTGAGACGTATTTGTTACTCTTGCTATTTTTATGTGTTCTATAGCCCCTGCGGAAGTTCTAAAAACAGTTTCATTAACAGTTGCAGATCTCCACTTAGGAATAATAACGCCATCAACACCAAAAGCTACGGCATTTCTGATAATCGCTCCCATATTATGAGGATCTTCTATTGAATCAAGAAGTAATAGTAAAGTATCTTTCTTGTCTTTTAATTGTTCTATTAATGTTTCTAATTCTACATATTCAGTTGCAGAAACTTCAGCAACTACACCCTGAGTATTTTCTTCTTCAAATTTGTCTAATTTTTCAGGTGGAACACTGTTAGTAAGTATTCCGTTAGTTTTAGCGAGTTTTATAATCTCAGCAATATTGCTGCCATGTGCTGTTTTTGAAATAAATATTTTATTAATTGTTCTATTTCCAGATTTAATTGCTTCTAGCACTGCATTTCTGCCGTAAATTTTGTCGCTCATTTCACCTCTTAGGTCACTTATATTTTTTTAGTTAGAGAAGATGTCCCATCCGGATTATCATTAATTTTATATCCTCTTTTTGTTATCTCATCTCTGAACAAATCTGCTTGTTTCCAATCTTTGTTTTTTCTAGCTGAATTTCTTTTTTCTAATAATTCTAAAAGCTCATTATCTAATTCATTTTTTAATAATTTTATCCCTAAATCACCTTCTAAAATATCTTCAAAAAGCCATTTAGCTTGCCTAAGATAATCTATCTTATTTGCAAAAAGATTGTTTAGAATTATGTTTTTTAATTCATGCAAATATGATAAAGCTTTTTCAAAATTAAAATCATCATCCAAAGATTCTTTTACAAGTTGTTGAATTTTTATTAAGTCTTCGTTTGTTAATTTACTGTCACTTTCAGAAGTAATTGAAACCAACCTTGAGTATGCTTCATCAAGTCCTTGCAAAGTTTTTTGAGCAGCAGTAAGATTATCATTAGAAAAATCTAATGGCGTTCTGTAATGTTGAGTAAGCAAATAATATCTTACTACTCTAGGGTCATAAGTATTAAAAATATCTTTAAGTGTAAAAAAATTACCAAGAGACTTCGACATTTTTTCTTTATTAACAGTCACAAAACCATTATGTATCCAATATTTAGAAAAATCTTTACCTGTGCAAGCTTCACTTTGAGCTATTTCATTTTCATGATGAGGAAAAATTAAATCTTGCCCACCACCATGTATATCAATGGTATCCCCTAATAATGTAGTTGCCATAACAGAACATTCTATATGCCAACCAGGTCTTCCTTTTGCCCATTTACTAGTCCATGATACACTTTTAGGTTCATTCTCTTTTGTCTTTTTCCAAAGTATAAAATCATAAGGATTTTTCTTTTTTGAATCTGCATCTACTCTTGCGCCGATTCTCATATCTTCAAGTTTTCTTTTTGAAAGTTTCCCATATTGAGCAAATTTATCAACTGAAAAATATACATCACCATCAACATCATAAGCAAATCCTTTTTCCACAAGTTTTTCTATAAATGAAATAATTTGAGGAATCATTGCTGTAACCTGAGGATATATATTTGCTTTTAAAACATTCAATTTGTCCATTTGCACGAAATAATCATCTATATAAGTTTTAGCAAGTTCTAACGGAGAAATTTGTTTTTCAATTGATCTGTTTATAATTTTGTCATCAACATCTGTAAAATTTTGAACATGATTAACTATATAACCGCTTCTTATAAAATGTCTTTTAATAACATCAAAAGTTACATAAGCTCTAGCATGTCCTAAATGAACAACATCATAAGGTGTCACTCCACAAATATACATAGAAATCTTATTTTTTTCTATTGGTACAAATTCTTCTACTTTATTAGTTAATGTATTATGAAATTTTATAGTCATTTTCTTATTTTCCTTTCTAAAGATACTACAGCCATAGCAGCTATTCCTTCTGCTCTGCCAATAAAACCCATCTTTTCATTTGTTGTCGCTTTTATAGCAATATAATCTCTTTTAATTCCTAAAATTTTTGATAAAATATTTTTCATTTCATCTATATATGGATAAATTTTAGGTTTCTCAGCAACTATTGTCATATCTGTATTTATCAATTTACATTTTTTTTCTTTCAATGTATTAACCACTATTTTTAATAATTCAACACTTGGTATATTTTTATATTTATCATCAGTATTTGGGAACAAATGTCCAATATCGTTTTGTCCGCTGGCACCAAGTAAAGCATCCATCAATGCATGAATCAAAACATCAGCATCACTATGCCCGTCTAAACCATTTTTAGATGAGATTTCTACTCCACCCAAAAACAACTTTCTTGATTTTTTAAATCTGTGAACATCATATCCAAAACCTACAAACATTTTGTATTCCTCTTTTTTAAAATAAATTCTGCTAATTTAAAATCTAAAGGTTCTGTTACTTTAAAATTTTCATAACTACTGCTAACTAAAGCAATTTTTTTACCAATTTTTTCAACTAACTGAGAATCATCTGTAGTATACAATGAAATCTTTTTAGAATACACTTTTTTCAATATATCTTTTTTAAATATTTGTGGAGTTTGAGCCTGCCAAATATTTTTTCTGTCTATAGAAGTAGTTATAGTTTTGCCATTTTTAGATAATTTCACAGAATCTTTTGAAATTGTTGCGGCAATAGCTCCACCGCTTTTTTCAGCAGCCAACATAACTTCATTTATTATTTTTTCTGTAATCAAAGGTCTTGCCGCATCATGTACAGCAACGATATCTATATCATCTCTAACAATATCTAATCCATTTTTAACAGAATTAAATCTTTCTTTACCGCCACAAACAATATCTATGTTGTATAATTTATTATACTTTGTTATTTCTGAAATTTTATCTTTTGGAACTACTAAAATAATTTGTTTACATCCTTTAGCTTTTTTAAAAGCTAAAATACTCCACAAAAACATAGGTTTTTTATTTAAAAATAAAAATTGCTTTGGTTGTTTTGAACCAAATCTTTTCCCTGAACCACCGGCAACAATTATAGCAGCTAAATTCATTTTTTTATATTATCCTCTATAAAATCATCTTGTGAAATCTGTCCAAATAACATTTTATTGGAAGATGTTTGTAATATAGATGTTATTGTCAAATTAACCTTTTTACCAATAAAAGTTCTGCCATTTTCAGCAACTACAGTTGTACCATCATCAAAAAAACCAACAGCTTGATTTTTTTCTTTACCTTCTTTTGCTAAAAAAACAGAAATTTTATACCCGGGTAAAATTATTGGTTTTAAACATTCATATAAATCATTTATATTGACAACTTTTATGCCATGTATAGTTGCAATCTTTTTTAAATTAAAATCCGTAGTTATAATTTTAGCTTTTAAACTTCTAGCTAATCTAATTATTTTAAAATCAGGTTCTTTGATATCTATATAATTTTTATAAGATATTATAACTTTATTGTTTTCTTTTAATTTTTTTATATTATTATCTAAACTTCTATTATTACCAGTTTTTAAAAGTTTTTCAGACTCATCAATAATGAATTTAGGTAAAATAATTTTTGGGAAAAAGCTGTAATTTATAAAATCTGTTATTCTTTCATCGGAAATAGAGCTAATATCAAGAATTGCTACTTGTGATTTTTGTTTTTTTTCAATGCAATAAATGATAAAAATTGTAAAAACAGATAGGCTTAACCCTATAACAACAGAAGTAATATTTCTAATGATTAAAAAATAAGTTACTAATGGATAAAAAATAAACAAAAATATTTTTATATAAATTCTTAACAACTATTTTACCTCATAAAATTTTTAAGTAATGTCAAAGTTTTTTTTGTATTTGGTTTTATGTTTGTCCACATTTCAAAAGCAATAGATCCTTGATGTATCAACATTCCCTCACCGGAAAAATATTTTAAATTATGTTTGACTGCAAATTTTTTAAATGGTGTTAATTTATTATAAATTAAATCATACAAAATAATATTGTTTTTATATTTTTTTATTTCAAATGGCAATTTATCATTTAAATTCATTCCACATGTTGAAGAATTTATAATACAATCTACTTGTTGAAGTAAATCACCTGAAATTTTATTAATTTCTATTGGATTAATATTTCTATATAATTTAGAAATATTTTTAGCAGTTGTATATGTTCTTGAAGTTAAATATATTTTCTTAACTTTTAATTTATTTAATGCAAATAATACGGCTTTTGATGCCCCACCTGCTCCAACAACAAGAACTATTTTATTTTTTAACTCTATTTTTTTTGAATTTAAATCAGAGATAAGACCATTACCATCGGTGTTATAACCAATTAATTTACCTTTTTTATTAACGATTGTATTAACACTGCCTATAATTTTTGCAGATTTATCAACAGAATCCAGATATTTAATAACATCATTTTTATGTGGTACAGTTATATTTGCACCAACCATATTTAAAATTTTAATTGATTGTACTGCTTGTCCTAGATCTTTCGTTTTTATCTCAAATGCTAAATAGATAAAATCTAATTTGTTTTCTATTAACCAAGCATTTTGCATTATTGGTGATAATGAATGTTTGATAGGATTTCCAAAAATAGGAATAATTCTAGTATTTGATGTTATATTTTGCATAAATAATTACACTTAAAACTTTTCACTTTTTATATTTTACCAAATGAACAAAAGCTAGTCAAACTAATTATTGACATTATAATTTCTTTATTCTATACTAAAATCAGACTTGATAATAAAAAAGCCTCTTATATTGTATGGGGGTTTTTTTTATTATCAGGTTTATTGTTTTTGAACATATATAAAATTTTATAAAATTAAGATATTTAGAATAAAAAGGATCATAGAAAAATGTTTAGACCAAAATTATTTACACTATTAAAAAACAGACCTGAAGAATTTACTTTTCATAATATAACAAAAGAAATTCTTGTTGGACTTATAGTATCTTTCATATCAATCCCATTATCTATTGCTTTAGCAATAGCATCAGGTGTAAGTCTTGAAAAAGGTCTTATAACAGGGGTAATAGCAGGTCTTCTAGTATCTATATTTGGTGGAAGCAGAGTACAGATTGGCGGACCTACAGGTGCTTTTGTTGTTATTGTATACGGTATCGTTCAAAAATTTGGTGTAGATGGACTCATTGTAGCTACAGCTATGGCAGGTGTTATATTAATAGTTATGGGGTTTTTAAAATTTGGAAGTGTTTTAAAATATATTCCAGATCCATTAATTATCGGCTTTACAAGCGGTATTGCTATCGTATTATTTTCAACCCAAATAAATGATTTTTTTGGGCTTGGTCTAACAAATATTCCAAGTAGTTTTCTTCCTCAATGGAAATTGTATATATCAAATTTTGCGAATATAAATTTTCAGACATTAGGATTAGGAATTTTTTCATTATTATTTATTATATTTTATCCAAAAAAATTCAAATTTTTTCCGGGTACTCTAGCTATAATCTTTTTGTCTACTATTTTGGTTAAAGTTTTAAATTTGAATGTTGATACCATATATACTCATTTTGGGGATATCTCAAAAACTGCATCTTTTATGCCAAAAATACCTTCTACTAACATGAATATGATATTTGATTTACTGCCTGCTGCTTGTACAATAGCTTTTCTTGCTGCTATAGAATCTTTACTTTCTGCTGTTGTTGCAGATGGTATGATAGAAAAAAAACACAGATCAAACACAGAAATTATTGCTCAAGGAATTGCCAATTTCGGTTCATCTATTTTTGGTGGAATACCCGCTACAGGAGCAATTGCAAGAACTTCAGCCGGTATAAGTAACGGAGCAAGAACACCTATTACAGGTATAGCAAATGCTGTTTTTATTTTTATTGCTATGATGCTTTTTATGAAATATGTTCAGCTGATACCAATGGTAGTTTTAGCTACAATTTTATTTACAGTTGCTTATAAAATGTTAGATACAAAAGCTTTTTCTGAAATAACAAAAGCTCCTAAAAGCGATAGTTTAGTTTTACTTATAACTTTCTTTTTAACTATATTTGTAAACTTAATTTATGCTATTGAAGTTGGTATTATTTTAGCCTCTTTGTTATTTATGAAAAGAATGTCTGACATGACAAATATATCTGTTATGGACCAAAATAGTGAATTAGAAGATGAAATTGATGATGTTGATGGCATTGATAAGAAAACTTTAATGAAAGATATTATTGTACATGAAATTACAGGAGCATTCTTTTTTGGTGCAGCAAACACATTTGTTGAATATATGGAAAATATGAAAAAATGTAAGATAATGATTATAAGAATGAGAAAAGTTCCTGTAATGGATGCAACAGCTTATCATGCACTATACAAAATACACAAAAGATGTCTAAAAACGAATACAAGACTTATGCTTTGTGATCTTGAAAAACAACCATTAAATTTATTAATAAAATATGATTTTATCTCTGAATTAGGGAGAGAAAACATTTGTGTTAATTTAAATACTGCTTTAGTAAAAGCTGATAAATTTTTGCAAATGTTATACAAATAATTTTTTATAATTAGAACAAATATACGATTGACCGAGAGAAATACCGCCGTCGTTGACAGGAACCAAAGAATTGAAATAAACTTTGAACTGTGATTTTTCTAAAAGATTAATACTTCTTGATAAAATATATTTATTTTGAAAAACTCCGCCACTAAGAGCTATTTTATCAGTTTTGTATATTTTTGAATATATTTTTGACTGATAACAAATTAATTGGCATATTGTTTCATGAATTTTTCCACTAATAACAGATACGTCAATCTTATTTTTTAAATCTTTTATTACACCTTCAATAATTTGATTTAATTTTATAATTGCCGGTTTATCTTCATTAAATTCTAAATCAAACTTATATGGTTTATATGTTTTATTTTTTAAAATAGATTCCAAATGTATTGCACCCTGTCCTTCATATTCAACATAATTAGTAAGACCAATAAGAGATGTTATAGCATCTAAGAACCTACCAACACTACAAGTTTGTATATCATTATTTTTGTTTTGCAATAACGATAAAACATTTTTGTAAAATTTCTCTTGCTTTATATGTTTTGGTATATTTTTTACTCTATTATATTTATGCATTATAGATAATGATATCCGCCATATTTCTTTAATTGCAATATCCCCACCAACTAAATTAAAATACTCAAAATGTGCTAATCTGCTTATATTTTTTTCAGTAAACAATAAACACTCACTCCCCCATATTTTGCTGTCATATCCGAACCCGGTACCGTCATAGGCAAAACCAATTACATCACCTTTTACATTATGTTCAGCAATTACTGATGCAACATGTGCATAATGATGTTGTACCGGATTTAAAATTAAAGACTTATTCCTAAATTTTTCTTTAACATAATTTGATGTATTATATTGTGGATGTAAATCGTAAACTATATTTTTAGGAATAACATCTAAAAATTTCATATATTTTCTAATTGATTTATCTAAGAAAGATAAATTATTATAATTAAACATATCTCCACAATAAGCAGATAAATATGCTGCTTTTTTTCTTGTAATACAAAAAGAATTTTTTATATCTGCCCCGATTGCTAAAATATTTTCTTTTACATTTGTATTTACAACATTTGGCACATAACCTCTGCTTCGTCTTAAAACTATTTTTTTATTTATTTTATTAATACACAAAACGATTGAATCATCTACCGGATTATATATTTCTCTGTTATTCGTTAATATCCCATCTATTTTAGAAGAAAATTCTTTAAAAATATCTGTTTCAGTATATATTATTGGTTCATCATTTTTATTAGCAGATGTCATTATTAAAGTATTAGTTTTTAACAAATCAAATAAAATATAATGTATTGGTGTATATGGTAACATTACACCAAGATATCTGTTATTTTTTGCAATAATATCATTAAAATTTTTATTTATATCATCTTTCTTATTTAATAATACTATTGGAGAAACAGGTGATAAAAGTTCTTTTTTTTCATAAGAACTGATATGAGTTAAAGCCTTTGCTATACTAATATTTTTTACCATGATTGCAAAAGGTTTCTTTTCCCTTGATTTAATTTTTCTAAGTTTTAAAACTGCTTTTTCATTATAAGCATCACAAGCTAAATGATATCCGCCTATACTTTTTATAGCAATAATTTTGCCTGCATCTAACATTTGTGCTGTCTTTGACAAAGCTAATTTACTACTGCTTAAAGGTTTACTATTAATATAAAGTTCTACTTTAGGTCCACACATATGACAAGCATTTGGTTGTGCATGAAATCTTCTGTTTTCAATTTGATTATATTCTTTTCCACAATCAAAACACATTTTAAATGTTTTCATCGTTGTGTTTTCTCTATCATAAGGTAATTTTTTTACGATAGAGTATCTAGGTCCACATTGAGTACAATTTGTAAATGGATAATGATATCGTCTATCATTACAAGATAAAAGTTCTTTTTTACAATTACCACATATTGCAATATCAGATGGAAAATCAGATACAATTTGAGATTTTTTAGAACTTTGTTTTATAGTAAAATCTGTATAATTTGATAGTGTTTTTTTAATTTTTTTTATATGTGAAACAGATATAATTTGGGTTGTGTTCTTTTTTATATCAGAAATAAACTTATTAATATTGTCCAACATTCCTTCAACTAAAATTTCTACGCCATAACTAGTATTAGCAACAAAACCATTCAATTGATATTTTTTCGCAAGGATAAATACATATGGTCTAAAACCAACTCCCTGTACAGTACCATATATTTCTAAAATTAAGGCTGATTTATTTATATTCAAAGAAATAGTCCTGGAATTTAATATTATTCACCTTCTATAGATTTAACAAAACAATCATTGCCAGATAATATAACAATATCACTGGAACCACATTCAGGGCAAAACATTGTTTCCATTTTAGACACATCAATATTTTTTTTACAAGCATTACATTGTGCAGTTAAATCTTCATTTATAAATTCTAATTCAGCATAACTTGCAAAAGTACCAGGAATTATATGATCTTTCATTGTATGAACTAATAATTCTTTTTCTATTCCGCTTGCTTTACCTACTACAATACTTATTTTAGTAATCTTCATTAAATTATTTTGTTTTGCTTGTTCTTCAATAACTTTCCACAATTCTCTGCCTATTCCATGTTCATGCATAAACAACTCCTTTTATTATTAGATTTTTTTTCTTTTGCTTTTCTGTGACGACATATCTTTTATTTCTTTTATTTTATCTCTCAATATTACAGCTGTTTCAAAATCTAAATTATCTGCTGATGCTTTCATTTGTTTTTCAAGAGATTTGATTACATCATTAATATTTTTTGATGAAATATAATCTTCATTTAATTCTGCCGTAAATAAACTTAAACTATCATTTTTTGCTTTGACTTGGAATTCATCCAACCGGCTAACTGCTTTTATTATTGTTTTTGGTGTTATTTTATGCTTTTTATTATATGCAATTTGTTTTTTTCTTCTTCTTTCCATCTCGTTTATTGCACGAGACATTGAACCTGTCATTTTATCTGCATAAAAGATTACTCTACCATCGACATTTCTTGCTGTTCTGCCACAAGTTTGGATAAGCGTCTGCTCTGATCTTAAAAATCCTTCTTTATCAGCATCAAGTATAACGACTAATGCTACTTCAGGTAAATCTAATCCTTCTCTTAAAAGATTAATACCTACTAAGATATCAAATTTCCCTAATCTTAAATCTCTAATAATTTCAATTCTTTTTAAAGAATCAATTTCAGAATGCATATATTCTACAAGAAAACCTTTTTCTTTTAGATATATTGTTAAATCTTCAGACATTCTTTTTGTTAAAGTTGTAATAAGAACCCTTTCTTTTTTATCAATAGTTTTTTGTATTTCCTTCATCATATCCTGAATCTGTCCATCTATTGGCTTAATAATAATTTCAGGATCAATAAGGCCTGTAGGTCTTATAACTAGTTCAACTATATTGTTTTTTGATTTTTCCAACTCATATTTTCCAGGGGTCGCTGATACCATAACATTTTGTTTTATTATAGATTCAAATTCATTAAATTTTAATGGTCTGTTATCTAATGCTGACGGAAGTCTGAAACCAAAATCTACTAAAGTCTGTTTTCTGCTTCTGTCTCCTTCATACATTCCTCTTATTTGAGGTAATGTAATATGAGATTCATCAACAATTAAAAGAAAATCAGATGTTAAATTATTAGATAAAAAATAATCTATCAATGTTGTTGGTCTTGAACCGCTAGATCTCTGTGATAAATGTCTGGAATAATTTTCAACTCCACTACAAAAACCAGTTTCTTTCAACATTTCCATATCGTATTTAGTTCTTTGTAACAATCTTTGAGCTTCAAGGATTTTTCCTTCTGATTTTAAAGCAGAAACTCTTTCATTTAACTCTGTTTCTATCGATTTCAACGATTGTTCTATCTTGTCTGTTGTTGTAACAAAATGTTTAGCAGGATAAATATATGTTTTTTCTTTCTTATTTAATATCTGTCCGGTTAATGGATTAAACTCTTTTATATTATCTATTTCATTACCAAAAAATTCTACTCTTAATGCTGTTTCAAGATAGGCAGGGAAAATTTCTACAGTATCACCTTTAACTCTAAATTTACCTCTAAAAAAATCTATTTCATTTCTTTCATAATGAATTGATATTAAATTTTTAATAAGTTTTTCTCTGCTAATTTTTTCTCCTACAATAATTTTAACACACATATTTTGATAATCTTCAGGAGCACCTAAATTATAAATACTAGAAACAGAAGCAACAACTATAACATCTTTTCTTTCGAGTAATGATGTAGTTGCTTTAAGCCGTAATCTATCTATATGATCATTTACTGATGAGTCTTTTTCTATATATGTATCTGTTGATGGTATATATGCTTCAGGCTGATAATAATCATAATACGAAATAAAATATTCTACTGCATTTTTTGGAAAAAAAGTTTTAAATTCAGCATATAATTGTGCTGCTAAAATTTTATTTGGTGATATTATCAGTACAGGCTTTTGTATTTTTTCAATTACATTTGCCATCACAAAAGTCTTACCTGAACCGGTAACTCCAAGCAAAACTTGTGAATTTTGACCATTTGATAAGTTTGTATACAATTGTTCTATTGCCTGTGGTTGTTCACCTGCCGGTTTAAATTGTGATACAAGTTCAAATTTATTTTGGCTCAAATTTTTCTTCCATAAATTTATATTTTGTTATATCATCAAAATGTGTTTGATTTAATTGAAGAGGAGTAATGGAAACATACGATTGTTCCACTGCATCTATATCTGATTTTTTATTTTTCTTACCTGAAATAGATCTTCCTGCAAGTTTATAAAATATTCCCTCGGAAGTCTTCTTTTTAACGATATTTTCATCATAACATCTAATACCTAATGGAACTATTTTTATTCCTTTAGGTTTTTTAGGAATGTTAATGTTTAAACATAATGCGGGTCTATTTTTAGATGTTTTATCAAGAAATTTCTTAGCTATCTGAACTGCAATCTTAGCAGCATTTTCATAGCAAGGTTCTTTACAATCTGTAGCAGAAACTGCCATTGAAGGAATACCGAGATATGCTCCTTCTCTTGCACAAGCAACTGTTCCCGAGTAAACCACATCTTGCCCTAAATTTGAACACGTATTTATACCGGAAACGACTAAATCTATTTTGTTTTTTAAAAATGAATATAATCCATATTTAATACAATCGGTTGGAGTTCCACCTACAAGAGTATAGACATTATTTTTGTATTTTATTATCTGTTTATATTCATTTAAAGTTATTGACTGACTAGTTCCTGACATTTCTTGTTCCGGAACTATGACATAAACTTTACCCAACTTTGACATTTCATTTACTAAAGGCTTAAGTCCTGCACCATAAATACCATCATCATTTGATATTAGAATATTCATTTTTTTCATTTAATTAATTTTATAACCTCTTGAGCAAGTTTTTCTTGAGGATAGACTTGTGGCAATATTACTCTCTTTTTATCTATTATTGTATTATTTATATTCTTTTCAATAAACTCTATAATTGTTTTTTCAGTTAAATCTTTTTCTTCTATAATCTCTCTAAAACCTTTTTCTTCTATACTTTTTGCATTAAAATATTGATGATTATCTGTGGCATAAGGATATGGTATAAAAATAGCTGATAAGCCATACATCTCAACTTCTTTTACTGTTCCTGCACCTGCCCTGCATACAAGAATATCTGAACAAGCATAAGCATTACCTATATCATTCATATATTCAGCTATATATTTTTTATATTTGATATTCTTATATTTCCGATTTATATTGTCAAAATCTTTATTACCTACTATATGAATAAACTGTATTTTGTTTTGATACTTTTGATATAGTTTATCTGCAACATCAATCATAATATTATTTAGTTTTGTAGCCCCTAAACTTCCACCAAAAACAAATACTGTAAAAACTTCACTATCTAAGTTTAATTTTTCACTAGCATCCTGCCTTGATATATTAAAAATATCTTTTCTAACTGGATTTGATGTATCTATTACTTTTGATTTATTGAAATATTTTAATGATTCAATAAAACTTATGGCAACCTTATCAACAAATTTAGATAAAATTCTATTTGCAAGACCCGGAAAAGAATTTTGTTCATGTATCAAAGTCGGAATATTTTTTAATTTTGCAACAAATAATACAGGAAATGATAAGTAGGCTCCCATACCAACAACAACTTTCGGAGATATTTTATTAAGAAGTCTATTTGATAAAAATAAACTTTTTAATAATGTAAAAGGAAATAAAAACAAGTTCAAAGATATTTTTCTAGATGGAGCGGAAAAATTTAAAAGTTCATAATTAAATCCGGAATTTGTAACAATTTTCACAGATACAGCATTAACATTATTATTAACTACAAAAACAGGTTCAAAACCAATTTGTTTTAATTCATGAGCAAGAGCTATACCAGGATATACATGTCCCCCTGTACCGCTTACTACAATCATTATATTTGTCATAATTATCTTTTACCATTCCTTGCTATATTAAACAATATTCCTGCCATTAACATACTCACAAGCATAGAAGTTCCACCATAAGATATAAACGGTAAAGGCATACCTTTTGCAGGAAAAACTCCTGTCGTAGTTGCCATATTTACAAGTGCTTGTATTGTAAACATTAATGTTAAAGAAAAAGCCAAATATTTACCAAAATCATTTTCACTGTTACGACTTATAAAAATACCTAACGATAAAAAACATATAAATAAACAAATAATAAAAGCTACACCTATAAAACCATATTCTTCACCAATAATCGCAAAAATAAAGTCAGTATGCATTTCCGGTAAATGCAATAATTTCATCTCACTTTGTCCTGGCCCTTTTCCAAAACATCCACCAGAACCAAAAGCAATTAAAGCATGCTTTATATTATATTGCGCTAAAGAAATATCAAAAAATGAATTTATATAATCCAAAAATCTTTTAACTCGATATTGTTGCATCAGTATAAATACAGAAAAGACACAAACCATACATCCTAAAGTTATCCAAAATCTTTTTTGTCCAACACCGGCAATAAACATCATTGCTAACCATACAGATGCTAAAAGAAAACTTGTTCCGAAATCTTTTTGCATTATTATCAATACTATAAAACTAGCTAAATAAGCTATTGCTTTTATATTATTTTCCCATAAATTTATTAATCTTTGTTTTCTAGCTAAAAAATCAGACATAACTATTGCGAGTGCAATTTTTGCAAATTCAGACGGCTGGAAAGTAATAAAACCTAAATTTATCCATCTCGCAGCACCTTTTCTAGCTTGTCCTAAAAAAATAACTAATATTAACAGAAATATAGCTAGTATATAAATATATTTACTCCATTTTTGATATTTTTTATAATCAATCATAAATCCTGTAATAAAAAATAAACAAATTCCAATACTAACATATAACAAATGTCTTATTATAAACATGTACTCATTTGAAAATCTCATTTGAGCCATAACTGGTGTAACAGATAAAATAAAATGTATCCCAATTAATACCAACGATATAATTATTATTAATAAAAATATGTGATATTGTTTACCATTTCTATTTTTTTTAATAGGTTTGTCTATATATTTTTTAATTGATGTGAATAACTTTGCCATATTACTTTAAAGATAAAACTATATTCTTAAATTCTTGACCTCTATGTTCAAAGTTTTCAAATTGGTCAAAAGAAGCACAGGCCGGAGAAAACAAAACTATATCTTTTTCTTTTACAAGTGTTCTAATCTGTTTAACTGCATTTAGTAATGTTTTACACTCATAAATTGTTGCTGAACCATCAAGTTCTTTTTTTATAATAGGAGTTGCTTCTCCTATTAAAAATATATTTTTAACTTTTTTCTTAATTAAATTATATATTGGTTTGTATGAACTGCCTTTGTCTTGTCCTCCCAATATTAATTGTATATTATTATCAAACGATTCTAAAGCAACTTTTGTTGAGTCAACATTTGTTGCTTTTGAATCATTATAATATGATACATTATTTATACTTCTGACAAATTCTATTCTATGTTCAACACCTTTAAAAGAAGAAATTACTCTTTCAACAATATCTTTTTTTATACCCAACAAATATGCTGCTGCTATTGATGATAATATATTATCTATATTATGTTTACCTGGTATTCTAATCTTTGGGGAAAATATTATTTGTTTATTTTTATATTTTATATAAATACTACCGTTATCATAATAAATAGTATTTGTCTTTTTTAAATTTGTATTAAAAGAAAATGTAACAGCTTTTATATTTGATGTAATATTTCTTAAAATTTTATCTTGATAATTATAAATTGCAAAATTCTTACTAGTTTGATTTACAAAAACATTTGACTTTGCTTTTATATAATTTTTCATAGTCTTATGATGCTTAAGATGGTCTGGAGTAATATTTAAACTGACACTTATATCCGGTCTAAAATTTGGAGAATCTTCAAGCTGATATGACGACATTTCTAATACTAATATTGTTTCATTATTTATTTTTTTTACAACTGATGATAAAGGATATCCTATATTACCGGCAACTACTGTATTTTTATATGCTTTTTTTATTATTTTGTAAATAAGAGTAGTTGTAGTTGTTTTACCATTTGTTCCTGTTATTGCTATAATTTTTTTAGGCTTTATAAAATTCAATGCAAAATCAAATTCACTAATTACAGGAATATTCCTTTTTTCTGCTAATTTGAAAATTGGCAAATCTGCATTTATCCCCGGACTTTTAATAATGATATCACTATCAAGAATTTTTTCTGAATGTTTCCCAAATTCAGCAGAAACTTTTTTATTTAATTTCATTGATGAATGTGTTTTGAAGTTTCCACTATCACTTGCAAAAACATTATATCCTTTGCTACATGCTAGATTAGAACATGCAATCCCAGATTTTCCTAAGCCAATAACAGCTATGTTTATTTTAATATTTTTCATATATAATTACCTTAATTTTAAAGAAGAAACTGCTAAAATAGCAAGCACAATACCAACTATCCAAAATCTTATAGTAACTTTTATTTCTGATATTCCACCAAGCTCAAAGTGATGATGCAAAGGTGCCATTTTAAAAAATCTTTTTTTAGTTCTTTTAAATACAGATACTTGTATCATTACAGATAATGCTTCTGCAACAAATACTCCGCCTAATATAACTAATATTAATTCTTGTTTAATAAATACTGCTGATAATCCTAATACTGCACCTAAACAAAGACTACCGGTATCTCCCATAAATATTTCTGCCGGATATGAGTTATACCACAAAAAGCCAAGACCTGCACCAAATAATGCCATCAAGAAAACAGATATTTCTCCTGCTCCATTAATATAAGGTACTTTTAAATAAGTTGCAATATTTACATTCCCTATTAAATATGCAAAAAGTGCTAATGCCATAGCAACAATAATTATATTACCTATTGCAAGTCCATCTTGCCCGTCTGTTAAATTAACTGCATTTGAACTGCCAACTATAACAAAAAAAACTATAATAAAATAAAAATACGACATTTCAATAAAAATATCTTTTAAATACGGTATATCTATAATTGTTGCAAATTGGATATTCGTTGGATAAAAGAAAAGATAAACAATAACAAATATAGCAAATATTGATTGAAAAACAAGTTTCTTTCTGGCAGATAAACCTTTTGGATTTTTCTTTATAAGTTTTAAATAATCATCAGCAAAACCAATAAAGCCAAAAAACACAGTCGCAAGTATTAGCCAGATAATAAATATATTATCAAGTCTTGCCCATAAAAGAGTTGATATAAGTAATGATATAATAATTATTATTCCACCCATTGTTGTTGTACCTGATTTTAATTTATGGGTAGAAGGTCCGTCATCTCTTACTGTTTGTGATATTTTATACTTTTTTAAAGTCCTAATTATATATGGCGCTATTAAAAAAGTGATTATTAAACTCGTTAAGATAGCTCCACCTGCTCTAAATGTTATATATTGAAAAACATTTAAAGGTGTAAAAACTTCACTCAAAGAATACAATATGTGGTAAAACATTATTTCCCCTTAATTTTATCTCTTAATATCATTTCATCATATATTACATCAAGTTTCATTCCTCTTGAAGCTTTAATAAAAACAAGAGTATTGGCATTTAATTCTTTTTCTAATTCTTCTAAAAGTATTCTCTTACTCATAAAATATTTAATTTTTTTATCTTTAATTTCATTTTTAATATGTCCGACTAAATCTCCAAATAAGCAAACCATTTTTACATATGGTAAAGTATTAATAAATTTACCTATTTCAGAATGATATTCAGCTGCATTTTCACCAAGCTCTAACATATCTCCAAGAATAAGAATAACCTCTTTATCCGGATATGATTGAGACAAACTTGAAATTGATTCTCTCATAGATGAAGGATTTGCATTATATGCATCATTTATAATTATTGCTTCATTTGATAATTTATACGATTGCATTCTCATATTAGGTGGTGTAAAATTAGCTAGACCTTCCTTTATTTCACTAAATGAAAATCCTAATCCATAAGCTACTGCTGCTGCTCCCAAAGCATTAAAAATATTAAACTTGCCTTTTATTGGCAATTCAATCGTTTCACTTTTACCATCTATGTACATATCAAAGACTGGTTTATCCAACCATAATTTAATATTTTTTGCATAAATATCTGCTCCACTATATAACCCAAAAGTTATAACTTTTTTAGAAATTTGTGGTAAATATGTTTTTAAATATTGATTATCATTATTGATAGCAATAAACCCATCTTTTTTAATCCCTTCTATTAAATTCTTCTTTTCTTGCAGCACATTTTCAGGTGTTTTAAAATATTGAAGATGAGAAGAACCAATATTTGTAATAATCCCACAATCCGGCAAAACTATGTTCGTTAAAGCCTCAATTTCACCAAATTCAGATGTCCCCAGTTCAAATACAGCATATCTTGTATCACTTGTAAGATCAAATACTGTTAATGGAACACCTATTCTATTATTATAATTTCCTTTATTGCTTAATGTCTTATATTTACGTTTTAATATGGAAGACAACATCTCTTTTGTCGTTGTTTTCCCATTTGAACCTGTAATCGCAATTGATTTAAGAGCAGTATGTCTTTTCCTGTATGCGATTGCAAGCTGTTCTAATGCTAATGATGTATTTTTAACTTTCACTAAAGAAGGCAAATTTGGAAAAAAATATTTTAAATTTATATCTTCTCTTGAATAAACAATTGCAGCAACTTGTTTTTCAATAGCACTTCTAATAAAATCATGACCATCAAAATTTTTACCTTGTATGGCAAAGAACAATGAACCTTGTTTCAATGTTCTTGTGTCTATGGCAACATCTTCTATCTGTAAATGAGGGTTGCCTATAATAAAAGAACCTTTTACTGCATTGATTAAATCCATCAAATAAAAATTTTCCATTTTTTGTAACCTATTACTGCATTAAATTTTTTAATATATCAGAAGCAACTTCTCTATCATCAAAATGAATTTTGTTTTCACCTATAATCTGATAAGTCTCATGCCCTTTGCCAGCTATAAGAACGATATCATCTTTTTTAGCCATCTTTATTGCTTCTTCTATTGCTTGTTTTCTATCAATTATAACTTTATAATTATTTTTATTTATTGACTTTGCTCCATTTTCTACATCTTCAGCAATTAATTCTGGTTTTTCATCTCTAGGATTATCAGATGTTATAAATACAAAATCACTCATTTTGCATGCTGTCTGTGCCATTAAAGGTCTTTTTGTTTTATCTCTATTTCCTCCACAACCAAAAACTGTAATAATTTTTGATGGTTGTAAATTTTGTATTGATGAAAGAACATTTTGCAAAGCATCATGTGTATGGGCATAATCAACTATAACTGTAAAATCTGCTTGAGAATTAACTCTTTCCAATCTTCCTGGTGCTCCTGATATATTTTTTATATTAGATACAACATCTGTAAATTTTAATCCTGCTACTATGCAGATACTTAATACTGATAAAACATTATAAATATTATGCAATCCAATATGTTTTATACTTATTATTGCATTACCAAAAATAGATTTTAAATTAAAAGAACTATTATCTTTATTTAAAACAACATCACATGCCCTGCATTTAGAAGTATTATCATTTATTGAATACGATATTTTTTCTGCACATATTTCACTTTCTAAGAGTTTTTTGCCATATATATCATCGGAGTTGATTATAGCAAACTTTTTATTATTTTTCACATTTGATTTAAGAGAAGAAAACAACATTTTCTTTGCTTCAAAATAACTTTGCATATCTTTATGAAAATCAAGATGATCTTGTGTTAAATTCGTAAAAGCAACAATATCAAATTCTATCCCGTTAACTCGTCCCAAAACTAATGAGTGAGATGAAACCTCCATAACAAGATATTTAATGTTGGATTTAACCATATCAAATATCATTTTATATAAATCTAACGATTGTGGTGTTGTATTTGGTGCTTCTATAATTTTATCAGCATATCTGTAATTTATTGTTCCAATCACACCAATATCAATATTTAATGATTTAAATATTGATTCAGTCATATAAGTTATTGAAGTTTTTCCATTTGTGCCTGTTACACCTATAATTGTCATTTTTTTATCTGGATAATCATAAAATTTTGCACTTATTTCTGACATAACTTTTGAAATATCAGCAACTATAATATTCGTACAATCTATATTATCAATTTTTTTATTCGAGACGATACAGAGTGCCCCATTTAAAATTGCTTGACTAACAAAATTTTTACCGCTTGTATGAGTTCCATCTAATGCAAAAAATAAATATCCATCTGAAACATTTCTTGAATCATAAGACAATCCTTTTATATCTATACTGTCATCGCCTATTATTTCAGCTTGCACTTCAGAAAACAATTGCTTTAAAATCATATTCTATCCCCTAACTTTTTGACTTACCTATAACTTCATCATCTTTTTCAATGTTTAAATATAACATTGCTTGTTCTGCTATTTTAGCAAATACTGGTGCTGCAACAGAAGCTGCATAATATTCTCCCTGTGGTTCATCAAATATCACAAGTATTACTATTTTCGGATTAATAGCAGGGACCATACCACAAAAAGATGCTACATAATGTTTTGTAGAATATTTTCCTGTTTTTCTATCTATTTTC
>Ga0265294_10000716_pt1 | contig 44725 bp, 52 predicted proteins | sample MunlanPumphouse3_FD_192504 | JGI IMG/M metagenome (GOLD analysis project Ga0265294, IMG submission 192504) | Groundwater microbial communities from a municipal landfill in Southern Ontario, Canada - Pumphouse #3 | ecosystem: Environmental > Aquatic > Deep subsurface > Groundwater | place...
TTACCTGTAGTGGGTTGGTGAGATCTCATTTAGTTAAAACCATATTTTGTCTGTGACACTAAACAGATGTCTTGAATCTTGTCAAGACCTTATCATTAGTTTATTTTTATCCATAAATTGACTTTTTTCCCAACTTCTGTGTTAATTCTTAAAATGGTTTGCACGGTGTACCTGGGCAACAATTCGTGCAATACCTCGATTTATTGGTCATTTTACAGTCGGGCACAGACTTGAAAATTTAATTTTTGGATACGAAACGGCCGTCAATGACCATCACTTGAAAATAAAATTCACGGGCAACAGGCAAATGTTTATGCTTATCAGTGGTACTGATAAATTATCAGAGATAAGCCTTAGAAAATATGACGATTAGAAATTATTGAATAATATATTATATAACCGGGTATGTCGCGGTTGCAGCCGCGTTCGGGTAGCTAAGCATACAATTAAATAAGCATATAAAAACATATAGCATAAAATTAAATCTTTTGTCGATAAGATCGATCGAGTGTCCGTCGATGAGCCGACAGTGTATACAAAACAAAGTTGGGCCTGATCATAACTGCGGCCACCCTGTCGTACGCCGGCAACGGGCGGAACTCCGAGCCTGCGCACGGCAAAATATGACCGGCAGTTATGATCAAGCCCCAAAAGCTGGATGAAGGTTCCAAAAGGGGTCAACGTGTATTTAAATGGATCGACATGGTCTGCAGATTGAAAAAAAACTTGTTTGCGGATGAAAAAATAGAATATATTAAGGTTGAACTTTTAAAAAAAATCGTGTATAAGCCGCAGGTCGTTAAATAAAACGAATGAATGCAGATGATTCATTTTAGAACAAATAAATTCATAACCGTGTTTTTTTGAGTCAGACTGAAAATTTATCTTGAAACTTTCAGAAAACCTTGATAGTAGTAAATATTTTGAGACGACGGTTATTTCACATTTATTATGGAGCGCCAGCGTAGCTCAGCTGGTAGAGCTACTGATTTGTAATCAGTGGGTCGGGGGTTCGAGTCCCTCCGCTGGCTCCATGGTTTAAAAATATATGGTGGGGTTCCCGAGCGGCCAAAGGGAACAGACTGTAAATCTGTCGGCAAAGCCTTCGGAGGTTCGAATCCTCCCCCCACCACCACTATCCTCATCGCAAGTTGAATGCAGGAGATTTCTTTTTTTGGGAGGGAATCGGTAATACTGCATAGCTTCCCACGAGTATTATGCTGCTTTCTTTATGCTTTGAGGAGCATTCGCGCGAACTGATATAACTTGGCGAGTTAACGCCGTTTTGAAAAGCGGGAGTAGCTCAGTTGGTAGAGCTTCAGCCTTCCAAGCTGAATGTCGCGAGTTCGAGCCTCGTCTCCCGCTCCAGAATAAAAGCGATGAATGTCTTCAAAAAATGCGCTTACATTAAAGTAAGTGGACGCTCCATTAAAGCCCACGTAGCTCAGTCGGTAGAGCGCTTCCTTGGTAAGGAAGAGGTTCACCGGTTCAATCCCGGTCGTGGGCTCCAGTTTAATCTTTGTTTTCTGGATTGTCTTTCCTGCGGAGCGATGACCAGGGAAGACACTGATTTTTAAAAAGACAATAATAGCTTGTATAATAATGACAGGGGAGGAATTGAATATGGCGAAGGCAAAGTATGAGCGGAAAAAGCCTCATGTGAACGTGGGTACCATCGGTCATATCGATCATGGGAAGACGACCTTGACGGCAGCAATTACAAAGCATATGGGCTTGAAGGGGATGGCGGATTTTATTTCGTTTGATCAGATTGATAAGGCGCCTGAAGAAAGAGCCCGGGGCATAACGATTGCGACCGCGCATGTTGAATATGAAACTGAAAAACGGCACTATGCGCACGTCGACTGTCCGGGCCATGCTGACTATATCAAGAATATGATCACCGGAGCCGCTCAGATGGACGGAGCCATACTGGTGGTTGGCGCTGATGACGGACCGATGCCGCAGACCCGGGAGCATATATTGCTGGCTCGCCAGGTCGGTGTTCCCCGGATCGTTGTGTTTTTGAACAAATGCGATATGGTCGATGATGAAGAGTTGATTGAGCTGGTTGAGCTTGAGATGCGAGAGCTTCTGGACAAGTATGATTTTCCGGGAGATGATACTCCGATTATTCGCGGCAGCGCATTGAAGGCACTGGAGAGCGATGATGCCGACAGCGATGCGGCCAAATGCATATTCCAGTTGATGGATGCAATCGACAACTATATTCCTGCGCCGGAACGCGATGTTGACAAACCTTTTTTGATGCCGATTGAAGATGTGTTCAGCATATCCGGACGAGGGACAGTGGTCACCGGCCGTGTTGATCGGGGGATTATCAAGGTCGGAGAAGATGTGGAGATCGTTGGAATCAGGCCGACTGTCAAGACGGTATGTACCGGAGTGGAGATGTTCCGCAAACTTCTGGATGAGGGACAGGCCGGAGACAACATTGGTGTCCTGCTTCGGGGGACCAAGAGAGAAGAGGTTGAGCGCGGGCAGGTAGTAGCCAAGCCCGGATCGATTACACCTCACACGAGGTTCAAGGCAGAGACATATATTTTGAGTAAAGAAGAGGGCGGACGCCACACGCCGTTTTTCAATGGATACCGTCCGCAGTTTTATTTCCGTACAACGGATGTAACCGGAGTGATCACGTTGCCGGATGGGGTTGAGATGGTAATGCCTGGTGATAATGTATCGATTTTGGCTGAGCTCATTACTCCGATTGCAATGGAAAAAGAACTTCGGTTTGCAATCAGAGAAGGTGGCCGGACCGTCGGTGCTGGTGTTGTAAGTGAAATCCTTGAATGATAATTAGGGAGTTTTCAGGTGAGAATTATTGTGACGCTTGCATGTACGGAATGCAAAAGACGAAATTATACGACGACAAAAAATAAACGGACAACACCGGACAAGTTGGAGTTTAACAAGTATTGCCGTTTCTGCAGAAAACATACTCCGCATAAAGAGACAAAATAGTTGATGCTGAGTCAGACCACCCATTTGTGATGGGGTTATGCAGGCCAGTAGCTCTAACGGCAGAGCGTCGGACTCCAAATCCGAGGGTTGGGGGTTCAAATCCCTCCTGGCCTGCCAATTTTTTTGTATAAAGCTCAGAGGTAACAGTTGAGGGATATTAGTTGGTATCCGGTATACGTCATCTTTGAGCTTTTCAGCATTTTAGGAGAGCAATGGGACGGTTACAGCGAAAAAAAAATCCTGATAAAGTAAAGAAAAAAACAACTGACGCCGGTGCCGAACTTCCAGAACAGAACGAAAACGAAAGTCCGATAATTCAGTCAGGGTCGGTTCCCGCTCCTGTTAAAATTAAAAAAAAGAGCACAGTTCCAAAAAAAATATCAAGCGGAGCAAAATCTTCCCAACAGGAAAAGAACTTTTTCGATAAAACGGTTCAGTTTTTAAGGGAAGTAAAGATAGAGCTTAAAAAAGTCACATGGCCAAGTCGAAAGCAGACGATCGGTTCCACAGTGGTTGTACTTATCTTTGTTATTATCGTATCGGCTTTTCTGGGTCTTGTTGATATAAGCTTGACGAATCTTATCCGTCTGATTTTAAGATAGAAATAGGGAGAACTGAAAGTGCCTCTTAAGTGGTATATAGTTCATGTATATTCAGGCTATGAAGGTAAGGTGAAAGCCGCGCTGGAAGAGCGAATAGCTTTATCAAAAAAACCTGAAAAATTCGGTGAGGTGATTGTTCCAACCGAGCAGATAGTTGAGCTGGTAAAGGGCAGAAGAAAAACCTCGTCTCGAAAATTTTATCCGGGATATATTCTGGTACGAATGGATCTGGATGATGAAACATGGCATATCGTCAGCGATACAGCAAAAGTGACAGGCTTTTTGGGCGGAAAGAATAAGCCTGCCCCTATTTCCGATTCAGAAGCAGAACATATATTAAAGCGGATGGAGGCTGGGAAACTCAAACCCAAACCGAAATTCTTTTTTGAGACGGGCGATGAGATTCGTGTTATTGACGGCCCCTTTACAAATTTTAATGGAACCGTTGAAGAGGTCAATCAGGAAAAAGGCAAAATTAAGGTGTTGGTAAGTATATTCGGCCGATCAACACCGGTTGAATTAGATTTTGTACAGGTGACAAAGTTATAATTTCGGGAGAATATTCATATGGCAAAAAAAGTAATTGTACAAATAAAATTGCAGGTTGAGGCCGGTAAAGCCAATCCGTCGCCTCCAATTGGACCTGCCCTGGGCCAGCATGGCGTCAATATAATGGATTTTTGCAAGGCATTTAATGCCAAGACAGCAAATGAGGCAGGGATGATTATTCCTGTCGTGATTACGGTTTATCAGGACCGCACCTTTACATTTGTTACCAAAACGCCACCTGCCGCTGTTCTTTTGAAAAAAACGGCCAAAATTGCTAAGGGTGCTTCGGATCCAAAACGTGATAAAGTTGGTAAAGTAACCCGGCAGCAGGTTGAAGAAATTGCCAGACTGAAATTGGTTGATTTGAACGCCAATGACATAGAAGCCGCCTGCAGAATCGTTGCGGGAACCGCAAGAAGTATGGGGATCGAGGTCGTTTAAAGAAAAAAAGGAGTGAGTAAAGCAAATGCCTAAGCGGGGTAAAAAATATTTAGAGGCTACAAAAAATATAAACGCCCAGGAAAAGCTTAATTTATCTGAGGGTGTGAAAAAAGCGATTGATGCTTCTTATGCAAAATTTGATGAGACAGTCGATGTAGCTGTGCGGTTGGGTGTAGACCCACGTCATGCTGATCAGATGGTACGGGGAACCGTTGTATTGCCTAACGGTCTCGGAAAAGAAGTGCGGGTGCTTGTTTTTGCAAAGGGTGAGAAGGAAAAAGAAGCGCTTGATGCAAATGCTGATTTTGTTGGAAATGACGACTTGGTCGATAAGATAAAAGACGGATGGTTTGATTTTGACAAAGCCGTTGCTACACCTGATATGATGGGTACCGTAGGCAAAATCGGACGTCTCCTGGGGCCTAGAGGCCTGATGCCGAATGCCAAAACAGGGACAGTTACCTTCGATATCGCCAAAGTCGTTCAGGAACTGAAGGCTGGAAAAATTGATTTCAGAGCGGAAAAAGCCGGCATTGTCCATGTGCCCATGGGAAAAGTGTCATTCGGAGTTGAAAAAATTTTACAGAATATGACCGCCTTTTTAGAAGTCATTGTGAAGTTGAAGCCGGCTTCAAGCAAGGGGACCTATTTTAAAAGTATTGCTGTCTCCACAACCATGGGGCCCGGCGTAAAAATTGATCCGGCATACGTGAAGGATTTTCTAAAATAAAGATGGGCTGTCCATTAATTCTCTATTGAATAACTTCTGGTTATCAAATCAAAAAAAAAACTGATTTCTAATCAATTTTAGCCATTGTCTAATACATATTCCTGTCAAAGACCTTAGGTGCACGATTGCGTGTTTAATTGGCGTTGCCTGCCTAAAGAGACAGCGGTTCTGGTATGTTGATGCCTCCGGGTCTTTACAGAAAAAAAGGAAGGAGGTGTATATATGTTTCTATCCGAAAAGCAACAAATTGTTACGGATCTGCATGAAAAATTTAAAAGATCCAAGGTAGTAATCCTGACAGATTATAAGGGCCTTGATGTATCCGCGATTACTAAAATGCGCCGTCAACTCAGAGAATCTGGCATTGATTATAAGGTCGTAAAAAATACGCTTATGGTCAGAGCTGCTGAAAACACTGATGTCGCTGTTATATCAGATAATTTCAAGGGGCCAAGTGGAATTGCTCTCAGCTATGATGATCCTGTCGCACCTGCTAAAATATTAATGTCTTTCGCAAAAGAGAATGCAAAGCTGGAAGTTAAGGTGGGTGTTATGAACGGCAAGGTACTTGATGCCGTTGCGATTAAATCATTATCTTTATTGCCGTCAAGAGAAGTTTTGCTGGGTCAGTTACTATCAACCATGAATGCTGTGCCCGCCGGATTCGTAAGAACCCTCAATGCTATTCCTCAAAAATTGTTAAATGTACTTCAGGCAATCAAGGATCAAAAAGAAGCGGCCTGATAAACTTGTTTATAAAAAATCAACATCGTATTGCGAATGCGCAATTCAACATCGCGAAGGACTTCGTTGGAGGATAAATAAAATGGCAGATATAACTAAAGAAGATTTGATTGAATTTATTGCAAATATGTCAGTACTCGACTTGTCTGAACTCGTTAAGGAGTTAGAAAATAAATTTGGTGTGTCAGCAGCCGCTCCTGTTGCTATGATGGCAGCTGCTCCGGCAGAGGCAGCAGCCGCAGAAGAGAAAACTGAATTCGATGTTGTTCTGACAGCAGCGGGTGATAAAAAAATTCAGGTCATTAAGGAAGTCAGAGCGATTACGGGCCTTGGATTGAAAGATGCTAAAGATCTGGTTGATGGTGCACCCAAAGCGGTTAAGGAAGCTGTAACCAAAGAAGAAGCCGAAAAATTCAAGGCACAGCTCGAAGCTGCCGGTGCTCAGGTCGAATTGAAATAGTTTGTTTTACCAAAATGATGTGAAATACGATCTGAAATAAATGGAAAACAGCAAATATCTATTGATATTTTGTGACGAGAAAACAGATTGAAGGGCTATGCCCTTCAATCTGTTTTCTCGGATATAGTAAAATATAATGTAAATTGGAGATGCCATGTCGATAAGGCCGTTGGCAAATAAGCGTATAAGAAAAAACTTCGGCAAAATTGAAAAGATAGTTGCAATTCCCAACCTGATCGGAGTACAGCGCGAATCGTACAGGCGATTCCTTCAGATTGATGTTCCACCCGCGAAGCGGGAAGATATAGGTCTGCAGACCGTTTTTAAATCTGTATTTCCCATTAAGGATTTTACAGGAAGTGCTTCTCTGGAATTCGTGTCCTATCGATTCGGTGAAGTTAAACATAGTGTTGAAGAATGTGTAAGTCGTGGAATGACCTATGAATTGCCAGTACGGATTACTGTCAGACTGGTTGTGTACGATGTAGATAAAGAGGCCGGAACCTCCAATATTCGTGATATTAAAGAGCAGGAAATATATTTTGGAACGATTCCTTTGATGACGCGAAGAGGAACTTTTATTATCAATGGTACTGAAAGGGCAGTGGTTAGCCAGCTTCATCGTTCTTCGGGTGTTTTTTTTGATCATGATAAAGGAAAAACCCATTCAAGCGGAAAAATAATTTATACGTCAAGGATTATACCGGTACGCGGCTCGTGGATAGATATGGAAATAGATCCAAAGGGGATCGTATATATCCGGATAGACAGACGCCGGAAATTTCCTGTGACGTTGCTGTTTAAAGCTTTCGGATATTCGACTGAAGATATCCTTTCTTATTTCTATAAAACCGAAAAAATTATTATTCAGGGCAGTACTTATTACAGACAGCTGGATGAAAACCTTTTAAAGGGCCGACGTTCCTCGTTGGATATTTGTGACCCTCAAACGGGTGAGGTGATTTTAAAAAAAGGTCGGATGTTTACCCAGCGGTCAATTCGTCAGATGAGGGAACTGGATATTCGCCTCATACCCATCGATGAGATCGATTTGTTCAACTGCATTTTTGCCTACAGGATCGTTGATTCAGAAACCGGCTCTCCAATAGTCAATGCAAATGATATCGTCAGTGATGAAGTAATCGGAAAATTGAAAAAAAACGGTATCAATGAGTTTGAGATTATTTTCATTGATGACGTATCCAGCAGCGATTCAATACATAAAACCTTGATGCTGGATAAGGTTGCTACGAAGGAAGAGGCCCTTCTGGATATCTATAGACGACTCAGGCCCGGTAATCCTGCAACTCCTGAGGTCGCGCAGGAATTTCTGGATCACCTGTTCTTTAAAACGGCGTATTATGATTTATCCGGTGTCGGGCGTTTGAAGATCAACCTTCGACTCGGTATCGAGACGCCGGTTAATGTCACCACCTTAAGAAAAGAAGATATATTGCTGACGGCCAAAACACTGGTCGTACTGAAAGATACTCAGGGCCCTGTTGACGATATCGACCATCTGGGTAACCGGCGTGTGAGGGCGGTTGGCGAGCTGCTTGAAAATCATTATCGAATTGGCCTGGTACGGATGGAACGTGCGATCAAAGAACGGATGAGTTTGCAGGAAGTTGATGCGTTAATGCCGCATGATCTGGTTAATCCCAAACCTGTTTCTGCTGTTGTTAAAGAATTTTTTGGAACCAGCCAGCTTAGCCAGTTCATGGATCAGACCAATCCGCTTTCAGAGACAACACATAAAAGGCGGCTCAGTGCGCTCGGACCCGGCGGGCTTACCCGCGAACGGGCGGGTTTTGAGGTTCGGGACGTTCATCCATCCCACTATGGAAGGATTTGTCCTATTGAAACCCCTGAAGGACCTAACATCGGTCTTATTGTATCTTTGAGTACATATGCCCGCGTAAATGATTTCGGATTTATAGAAACACCATACCGGGTGGTAAAAGATGCGGTTCTGACCAATGAGGTGAAATTTCTCAGCGCGTTTGAAGAAAAGCAGCATCCTATCGCACAGGCAAATGCACCGGTTGATGCTGCAGGCCATTATACAAACGAAATGGTTACGTCTCGTGTGGCAGGGGAGTTTATGATGGTTGAACGGGAAAATATCGAATTGATGGATATTTCTCCGAATCAGCTGGTGAGCGTGTCTGCATCATTGATTCCGTTTCTTGAAAATGATGATGCGAACCGGGCATTGATGGGATCGAACATGCAGCGGCAGGCGGTTCCGTTAATTATGAGTGAAGCCCCGTTAGTTGGTACCGGTATAGAGTCCATTGTGGCAAAGGACTCCGGTGTTACGATTGTCGCTGACGTTGACGGAACGATCGTTGATGTGGATGCCTCTCGAATTGTGTTGAAGCACGATTCGACTGAGGAATTATCCGGGCGAAATGTTACGATTTATAATCTGTCAAAATTTAAACGATCCAATCAGAATACATGTTTCAATCAGCGGCCTATCGTTCAAAAAGGCCAACTTGTCAAAGCCGGTGAGATCATCGCAGACGGTCCGGCAACAGAAAAAGGGGAACTTGCGCTGGGTAAAAATGTTACAGTTGCATTTATGCCATGGGGGGGGTATAATTATGAAGATTCCATTCTTGTCAGCGAACGACTTGTCCGAGATGGTGTTTATACATCAGTTCATATCGAAGAATTTGAAGTCGTATCCCGGGATACAAAATTAGGTAAGGAAGAGATTACCCGCGATATTCCAAACGTCGGCGATGAGGCATTGAAAAACTTAGATGACAGCGGGATTATCCGCTTAGGCGCCGAAGTTCGGCCAGGCGATGTTCTTGTCGGAAAAATAACTCCCAAAGGCGAAACGCAGCTTTCTCCGGAAGAAAAACTTTTAAGGGCAATTTTTGGCGAAAAGGCAGGAGATGTCAAAGATTCGTCCCTTCGGGTTCCCCCCGGGGTTGAGGGAATCGTCATTGATGCTAAAGTGTTTTCGCGCAGAGGAATTGAGAAGGACGATCGAACCAGAAATATAGAAGATGAAGAGATCGCCATATTTGAGAAGAATCGGGATGATGAGATAACTATTCTCGAAGAGATGGTAAGAACTCGTCTGAAATCACTTCTTCTCGGTCAGGTAAGCAACATCGCCTTGAAAAAGGGCAAAACAACTCTGATTACCAAAGGGCAGGAGCTTACCGCCGAAGCCATCGATGCAGTTCCGCTGGTTCAATTTGAAGCTGTTGTGTTGAAAGATTCTCAAATAAATGAAAAATTGTACGAGATTCTTGATTTTTTTAAAGAGCAGCGGGATCGATGCCGCATTGAGTTTGAACATCAGGTCAGTCGTTATGAAAAAGGAGATGATCTTCCTCCCGGCGTTATAAAAATGGTCAAAGTATATGTCGCCATGAAAAGAAAACTTTCTGTGGGTGATAAGATGGCCGGTCGACACGGAAATAAAGGGGTTGTTTCCAGGATTCTGCCTGTCGAAGATCTGCCGTATTTCGGAGATGGTAAACCGGTTGACATGGTTCTCAATCCGCTTGGAGTCCCGTCCCGAATGAATGTCGGCCAGGTGCTTGAAATCCATTTGGGAAGAGCGGCAAAAGTACTTGGTGATCAGATCACCACCCTTCTTGAAGAACACAATACGACCCTGCTTCGCGAAAAGCTTAATAAAATATTTTCCGATACGGATTTGTCCCTTGGAAATATGGATGATGAACAACTTAGCAGATTTGCCGGCAATTATAAAAACGGCGTTGTTATGGCTACTCCGGTTTTTGATGGAGCCAAAGAATCTGAAATTAAGGCCCTTTTAAAAGAAGCAGGGCTAGATACCTCAGGACAAACCACATTGTATGACGGGCGAACGGGTGAGCCTTTTAAGGGAAAGATTACGGTTGGTACGATGTATATGCTAAAACTGCATCATCTGGTTGACGATAAAATTCATGCCAGATCAATTGGACCGTATTCTCTCGTAACCCAGCAGCCTCTTGGAGGGAAAGCACAATTCGGCGGCCAGCGACTTGGAGAAATGGAAGTCTGGGCTATGGAAGCTTATGGGGCTGCTCATGCGCTTCAGGAATTTTTGACGGTAAAATCCGATGATATGGTCGGAAGAACCCGTATGTATGAAAAAATTGTAAAAGGCCAAAATGTGCTCGAACCCGGTATGCCTGAGTCATTTAGAGTTTTGACAAAAGAATTGCAGAGCCTAGGATTGGATTTAACCCTCATTGAAGGTGATAAATAATTAAGGAGAAGAACTTGGAAACATTATACGATTTCTTCGCCAAACCTATTGACCCAAAACTTTATAAGGCTGTTAAGATTGCTTTGGCATCATCTGAGAAGATTCTGGAATGGTCTCATGGGGAGATAAAAAAACCGGAGACGATTAACTACAGAACCTTCAAGCCGGAGCGTGATGGGCTGTTTTGCGCCAAGATTTTCGGACCAACGAAGGATTACGAATGTAATTGCGGAAAATATAAACGGATGAAACACCGTGGAGTAATCTGCGAAAAATGCGGTGTTGAAGTCATACAGTCAAAGGTTCGAAGGGAACGGATGGGGCATATCGAACTTGCCACTCCCGCTGCTCATATATGGTTTTTGAAAAGTCTGCCAAGTAAAATTGGCAACCTGCTCGATATGACGCTCAAGAGCATGGAGAAAATTCTTTATTTCGACTGCTATGTCGTTTTGGATCCAAAAGATACGCCCCTGGCGAAATTCCAGCTTTTGTCCGATGAAAAATATCACGAGGCGCTGGAACTCTATGGGCCGAAATTCGAGGTTGGCATCGGAGCAGAAGCTGTCAAAAGCATGCTCGAAAATCTGGACCTGAAAGAGATTTATAAAGAACTCAGGGAAGATATCAATACAACGTCATCTGAGACCAAACGTAAAAAACTTGCAAAACGATTGAAAATTGTTGATGCATTGTGCCGGTCCGGAGTCAATCCCGTATGGATGATCATGGATGTCATTCCCGTATTGCCCCCGGATTTACGTCCGTTGGTTCCGCTTGAAGGCGGCCGGTTTGCCACCTCTGATCTCAATGATCTTTATCGCCGGGTTATTAATCGGAATAACAGACTTAAACGATTGATGGATTTAAAAGCACCCGATATCATCGTTCGAAATGAAAAACGGATGCTTCAGGAATCGGTTGATGTGCTGTTTGATAATGGCAGGCATGGAAGAGTTATTACCGGGACCAACAAACGTCCCCTGAAATCTCTGAGTGATACATTGAAAGGAAAGCAGGGGCGATTTCGCCAGAACTTGCTGGGTAAACGAGTTGATTATTCCGGACGAACGGTTATTACGGTCGGGCCAAATCTCAGGCTGCATCAATGCGGGCTTCCGAAAAAGATGGCACTCGAATTGTTCAAGCCTTTTTTATATTACCGGCTGGAGCAAAAAGGGCTTGTATCAACCGTAAAAAGTGCAAAAAAGCTTGTAGAGCGTGAAACACCGGAAGTGTGGGATACTCTGGATGAAGTGGTTAGAGAATACCCTGTCCTTCTCAACCGGGCTCCCACGCTTCATCGCCTGGGTATTCAGGCGTTTGAACCGACGCTGATTGAAGGAAAAGCCATTCAGCTTCATCCACTGGTGTGTACGGCTTTTAATGCCGACTTTGATGGTGACCAGATGGCGGTTCATATCCCATTGTCTGTTGAGTCTCAGATCGAAGCCCGCGTCCTGATGCTGTCAAGCAACAACATTCTGTCCCCAGCGAATGGGTCTCCTATTATAGTGCCGACACAGGATATCGTGCTGGGGATATATTACATGACCCGAGAGGTTGAAGGCCTAACTGGTGAAGGAAAAATATTTTCCAATGTAGGAGAGGTCAGATCCGCATATGATGCAGAAGCTGTTGATTTACATGCCAAAATTATAGTCCGAATATACGGTGAAAGGGTTCAAACCACAGTTGGCCGTATTATTTTATGGGAAATTATTCCTAAAGATACGGTTATAGAAATGCGCCATGTTCAGACAGGAACCCGTAAAGAGGCCGAGGCGCTGCTTGATGAGCTGGAATCCGGTATCGCTTTTAAAGATCTTGTGGATAAATATTCTATCAGCCCGGATAAAGAATTTGGCGGTAAACTCGGTTTGTTGAGAAAAGATGAGTTCCAGAGAATTTTCGATTTTTCAGGGGAGGAGACGGACAGCGTTTTTTCTCTGAAAAAGAATCAGGTCAGCGGTATCCTTGTTGCTGATGAAGGGTATCATTTGTTTGAGGTGGTCAACAAACGTCCGGAAATTCCGTTTCACATTATTAATAACTTAATGGATAAAAAAGCATTACGCGATCTTGTGGACTATGCTTACCGGAATTTAGGGGCCAAGGCAACGGTCATACTGGCGGATCGGTTAAAAGATATCGGATATAAGTATTCCACTATCGGTGGGTTGTCTATATCCATTGACGCGATGATTATTCCGGAGGCCAAGACTGAAATACTGGCGACCGCCGAAAAGCAGGTAACCGAGATCAACCGGCAGTATACCGAGGGTCTGATTACCCAGGGAGAAAAATATAACAAAGTTGTCGATATCTGGGCAAAAGCAACAGATGATGTGGCAAATGAAATGATGGAGGCCATGAAGATGACTCCGGCTTCCGAAGGCGATGATAAAACAGCGGCATCCGGATCGCCGCTTAAAGGTAATCTGAATTCCATCTATATGATGGCGGATTCCGGAGCCAGGGGGAGCAAAGATCAGATGCGGCAGCTGGCCGGAATGAGGGGGTTGATGGCCAAACCTTCCGGTGAAATCATCGAAACGCCGATTACGGCGAATTTCCGGGAAGGTCTTTCCGTTTTGCAGTATTTCATTTCCACGCACGGTGCCAGAAAGGGTCTGGCGGATACCGCTTTAAAAACAGCCAACTCAGGTTATCTGACGCGACGGCTTGCCGATGTGGCTCAGGATTGTATCGTAATGGAAAAAGATTGCGGAACCATGCTCGGTGTTGAGGTTGAGCCTCTGATGGAGGGTGGAGAAATTATTCAGCGGATAGGAGAAAGAATTCTCGGTCGAGTGTCCGTTGAAGATATACTCGATCCATTTACCGATGAAATTCTTGTCAGAGCCGGTCAGGAAATTGATGAGAACCTTGCCGAAAAAATTGAAGAACTCGGAATCTCAACCGTTAAGATACGTTCTGTACTGACATGTAAATCGAAATATGGCGTATGTACTAAATGTTACGGACGTGATTTGTCTCACGGGGCTCGGGTGGAAATCGGTCAGGCCGTGGGCATATTGGCCGCTCAATCGATTGGTGAGCCGGGTACGCAGTTGACCATGCGGACATTTCATATCGGAGGAACCGCCAGTCGGAGAGTTGAGCAGGCTGATATTAAAGCCCGTGTTGACGGAATCATAAAATATATAGATCTTAATACCGTCAAAAATGCGGAAAATCAGATTGTGGTCATGAATCGTCGTGGAGGGGAGTTCGCCGTTGTTGGCGAGGCGGGCAGGGAACGTGAACGGTTTCCAGTCATTTACGGAGCCCGGCTGAATGTCGCCGATGGTCAGAAAGTTTCGTCAGGAGACCTTCTGGCGACGTGGGATCCCTTTACGACGCCTATTGTTACCGAGGTCGGTGGAATAGTTAAATTTGGAGATATTTCCCTTGGTAAAACAATTCAGGAGAAAGTGGATCCGGTTACCGGAAAGTCAAGTCGAACGGTAATCGAGTCGAAAAGTACGGATGTGAGGCCGAGAATCTCCATTAAGGGCGCTGATGGTAAAACGCTTAAACTTCCAACTTCATCGGGGATGGCACGTTATATCCTTCCGACGGACGCTATTTTGATGGTGGAAGATGGAAGTGATGTTAAGGCGGGAGATGTCATTGCAAAGATTCCTAGGGCAACTACTAAAACAAAGGATATTACGGGTGGTTTGCCACGTGTCGCTGAACTGTTCGAGATCAGAAAACCGAAAGAGGCAACCGTTTTAAGTGAGATTGACGGGTATGTCTCTATTATGAAGAGTACTAAAAAAGGTAAGCAAAAGGTTACGATTACCCCTGCAGAGGTCGGAGAAAAGAAAGAATATCTTATACCTCGCGGCAAACATATTAATGTTTATGAAGGGGACTATGTCCGGGCGGGTGATCCATTGATTGGGGGGGCCGCCAATCCGCAGGACATCCTCAATATAAAAGGAGAGGTGTCTCTGGCCAAGTACCTGGTTGATGAAGTTCAGGAAGTCTATCGGCTTCAGGGCGTCCGCATCAACGATAAACATATTGAGGTTATTGTTCGTCAGATGATGAGGAGAGTAAAGGTTCGTGATGCGGGTGATACGGATTTTATAGTTGATGAGCAGGTAGATAAAACCACATTCGAAGAAGTTAACAGCGAGGTTATAGCAAAAGGTGGTAAACCGGCTTCCGCAGAGCCTCTGATCCTCGGTATAACCAAAGCATCGCTGAGTACAGACAGCTTTATTTCTGCAGCTTCGTTTCAGGAGACAACCAAGGTTTTAACAGATGCTAGTATCGAAGGGGCTTTAGATACCTTGAGGGGCTTAAAGGAAAATGTGATTATGGGCAGGCTTATTCCGGCTGGAACAGGGATGGCCCAGTACAATGATGTGTCGATTCAGATGCCTTAGGCATCTCTGGCGACAGAGCCGGCTGATTTTGCCTTCGGGAGATGATTGCCTCTGTGTAAATGTTTATTGGCTAACCCATTGAATTCGAACGAATAGCTGAATAAAAAATATATTTTGCATGATAATACACAGGGCAATAAAAATATCAATTTGAAGTATGAGATATTGTGGAAGTTAATTAATTTTTCATAAATCGCTTGACAACGTTCTTATAGATGTATAAATAATCATGTCTTTTGCCGACACTTTAACATTTAATGGCGATTTGGATTAACACAGGATTAAGAGGATAATATGCCGACCATAAACCAGTTAGTCAGGAACGGTAGGAAACAAATCGAGAAGAAAAGTAATACGCCAGCGCTGAAAGGCGCACCGCAAAAAAGAGGCGTGTGTACCAGGGTTTATACGACGACTCCTAAAAAACCGAACTCGGCATTGCGCAAGGTTGCCAGGGTCAGGCTGACAAGCGGCGTGGAGGTGACAGCTTATATTCCAGGGATTGGACATAATCTTCAGGAGCATTCGGTTGTAATGGTAAGAGGTGGTCGAGTTAAGGATTTGCCGGGTGTCAGATATCATATCGTCAGGGGGACATTGGATACCTTGGGGGTTGAAGACCGTAAGCAGAGCAGATCCAAGTACGGGTCCAAAAAGCCTAAATAACCTGTATGTACTCAGATAGAATATAAAATCAGGAGTAGAACGAATAAAAACGGGGAAATGGTGTAAGCTATGCCAAGAAGAAGAGAAATCACTGAGCGACCGATAGCGCCTGATGCCAAATATAACAGCAAGATGGTCACGAGATTTGTTAAATGTATAATGCGGGATGGCAAGAAAAGTCTTGCAGAATCGATAATATACGAGTCTTTTGACATAATGGAGAACAAGACAAAAGAATCGGTTGTCAAACTTTTTGAGACTGCCGTGGACAACGTGAGGCCGTTGATTGAGGTTAAGTCGCGTCGAGTTGGCGGATCTACGTATCAGGTTCCAACAGAAATTCGAACATCCCGCAGAACGGCGCTTGCCATAAGGTGGATCATTGGCTTTGCGCGCAAGCGTTCGGAAAAAACCATGGCGCAGAAACTGGCGGGTGAATTCATGGATGCGGCAAACAGCAGAGGGGCTTCTGTTAAAAAGAAAGAAGATACCCACAAAATGGCTGATGCGAACAAGGCATTTGCTCATTTCAGATGGTAACGATACGGTCCTGTGTGTAATTTGTTTTAAGCAGGTGCGGCAAAACTCATAGTTATATTTCTATTCCGGAGGCTGGAGTTTACAGTGTCTATTGACAGCTTCGGATGAAGAAAGATAGGTATAGATCCCGCGATAAGGGGAGGGAAGAAAAATGGCGAAGGCAAAGTATGAGCGGAAAAAGCCTCATGTGAATGTGGGTACCATCGGTCATATCGATCATGGGAAGACGACCTTGACGGCAGCAATTACAAAGCATATGGGCTTGAAGGGGATGGCGGATTTTATTTCGTTTGATCAGATTGATAAGGCGCCTGAAGAAAGAGCCCGGGGCATAACGATTGCGACCGCGCATGTTGAATATGAAACTGAAAAACGGCACTATGCGCACGTCGACTGTCCGGGCCATGCTGACTATATCAAGAATATGATCACCGGAGCCGCTCAGATGGACGGAGCCATACTGGTGGTTGGCGCTGATGACGGACCGATGCCGCAGACCCGGGAGCATATATTGCTGGCTCGCCAGGTCGGTGTTCCCCGGATCGTTGTGTTTTTGAACAAATGCGATATGGTCGATGATGAAGAGTTGATTGAGCTGGTTGAGCTTGAGATGCGAGAGCTTCTGGACAAGTATGATTTTCCGGGAGATGATACTCCGATTATTCGCGGCAGCGCATTGAAGGCACTGGAGAGCGATGATGCCGACAGCGATGCGGCCAAATGCATATTCCAGTTGATGGATGCAATCGACAACTATATTCCTGCGCCGGAACGCGATGTTGACAAACCTTTTTTGATGCCGATTGAAGATGTGTTCAGCATATCCGGACGAGGGACAGTGGTCACCGGCCGTGTTGATCGGGGGATTATCAAGGTCGGAGAAGATGTGGAGATCGTTGGAATCAGGCCGACTGTCAAGACGGTATGTACCGGAGTGGAGATGTTCCGCAAACTTCTGGATGAGGGACAGGCCGGAGACAACATTGGTGTCCTGCTTCGGGGGACCAAGAGAGAAGAGGTTGAGCGCGGGCAGGTAGTAGCCAAGCCCGGATCGATTACACCTCACACGAGGTTCAAGGCAGAGACATATATTTTGAGTAAAGAAGAGGGCGGACGCCACACGCCGTTTTTCAATGGATACCGTCCGCAGTTTTATTTCCGTACAACGGATGTAACCGGAGTGATCACGTTGCCGGATGGGGTTGAGATGGTAATGCCTGGTGATAATGTATCGATTTTGGCTGAGCTCATTACTCCGATTGCAATGGAAAAAGAACTTCGGTTTGCAATCAGAGAAGGTGGCCGGACCGTCGGTGCTGGTGTTGTAAGTGAAATCCTTGAGTAATAGGAAAGATTGAAGTCATGATAATGAATTCAAAAATCAGAATAAGGCTGAGAGCATATGATAATAAACTGCTGGATCAGTCTGCTGTAGATATCTATGATACGGCAAGTAAAAGTGGAGCAAAGGTAGTTGGGCCGATACCTCTGCCTACGAAGATAAATAAGTTTTGTGTCTTACGATCTCCCCATGTTGACAAGAAATCCAGAGAACAGTTTGAAGTAAGAACACATAAACGGCTTTTGGATATTTTGGATCCAACTCAGCAGACTGTCGATGCATTAATGAAATTGGATCTTTCTCCTGGAGTGGATGTGGAAATTAAACTGTAAGATGGGGAAAAGAGAATATCATGTGTAAAGGACTGATAGCAAAAAAAAGGGGGATGACTCGAATATTCACCCCGGATGGAATATGTTTACCCGTAACTGTGGTCCAGGTCGGGCCATGTGTTGTCACCCAGATAAAAACGGAATTAACAGACGGGTACAATGCGTTACAATTGGGATTTGGAGAGAAAAAAGAATCAAGAACCAACAAGCCGACAAAAGGGCATCTGGAAAAAAGCGGTTTAAAATCCGCCAAAGTGCTTCGAGAGATGTCGGTTGAGAACCCGGATGAGTACAGCCTGGGACAAGAGATTTCTCTTGATATCTTCAAAATTGGTGATTTTGTCGATGTAGCAGGCATATCTAAGGGCCGCGGTTTTTCAGGTGTCATCAAGCGCCATGGATTTCATCGCGGACCAATGGGGCACGGCGGGCACAGTAAACGTACACCCGGATCGGTTGGTATGTGCGCGTGGCCGGCGAAAATTCTCAAAGGGAAAAAGATGCCTGGTCATTATGGTCAAAGTAAGAATACGATTCGAAATTTGGAAATAGTAGATATCAGATCAGATCAAAATCTTATTCTGCTTAAAGGTGCTGTCCCGGGAGCCCGCTCTGGAATCCTTTCCATTTTGAAAAAATAGTAGAGTATGGGATAATTTTAGAGATATCTATTTTGAGATCAGAGAAAATATTTGAGGATAATTATGGCTGTCGTAGATGTGCATAATAAAGCAGGCGAAAAGGTTTCACAGGTCGAGTTGTCTGATGACATTTTCAATGTGCTCGTGAGACAGAGCATTCTGCATGAGGTTGTCAGGATGCAGTTGGCAAAAAGACGTTCCGGAACAGCTTCAGTAAAAGGACGTTCGGACGTTAAGGGCAGCACACGGAAATTGTTTCGTCAGAAGGGAACAGGGCGGGCCAGAAGAGGTGATATAAAAGCACCCGGGTTAAGAGGCGGGGGCGTCGTGTTTGGTCCCACACCCAGATCCTATGCGTTTAATATTCCAAAGAAAGTACGAAGACTAGCGCTTAAGATGGCTTTAAGTACTAAATTGCAGGAAAAACAGATATCGATTCTGGATAATTTTGATCTTGATAAAATCAAGACCAAAGAATTCCTTGATGTACTCAATGCCCTGAGCCTGGAAAAAGTGTTGATAGTCACGGATAAAAAGAACGAAAACCTCGAATTGTCTTCACGAAATGTTCCTGATGTTAAAGTGCTCAGGAGTGAAGGGTTAAATGTATATGATCTTTTGAAATATGAAAAATTAATTCTGGTTGAGCCATCTATTAAAGATATTGAAGGGAGGCTTCTCGCATGATGCAGTTTGATGTTATTAAGAGGCCTTTGATTACCGAAAAGACCAGTATTCAAAAAGAAACATTTAATCAGCTTTCATTTGAAGTAGACCGCCGAGCCAATAGAGTGGATATCCATCGTGCCATTGAAGGCATATTTAATGTAAGGGTTAAAAATGTAAGAACGATCCAAGTTAAGGGCAAGGTGAAAAGTAGAGGTCGAATTCTCGGTAAGCGAAGAGATTGGAAAAAAGCAATCGTGACATTAATGCCTGGAGAACGTATCGATTTTTTTGAAGGCGTATAAGCACTGGGGGCATAGATAATGGCTGTTAAAAGAGTAAATGCTACATCTTCTGGGCGAAGATTTCAAACTTTTTCGGATTTCCAGGAGATAACAACAGATAAGCCGGAAAAAAGTTTATTGAGGACAATAAAAAAGACCGGTGGACGTAATGCGAATGGGCGAATTACCTGTCGGCATCGCGGTGGTGGAAATAAGCGCCATTACAGACTGATCGATTTTAAGCGGGATAAGATCGGGATAGCGGCAACAGTCGCAACCATAGAATATGATCCGAATCGATCCGCGCGAATTGCCCTTGTGCATTATGCAGATGGAGAGAAGAGATATATTCTGGCGCCAATGAATCTTTCGGTAAATGATATCATTATGTCTGGACCTGATGCGGATATTAAGCCCGGAAATGCATTGCCGTTAAGAAATATTCCGCTGGGAACCTATATTCATAATGTTGAGCTTAGAGTCGGAAAGGGCGCTCAGATTGTCAGAAGTGCCGGCACGTTTGCACAGCTTATGGCCAAAGAAGATCGCTATGCTTTAATAAAACTGCCCTCAGGTGAGGTCAGAATGATATTGCTCAATTGCAAAGCAACGATCGGGCAGCTGGGAAATGTTATCCATGAAAACATTTCTCTTGGAAAGGCCGGACGTAAAAGATGGTTGGGTAAACGACCGAAAGTAAGAGGCGTTGCGATGAATCCGGTCGATCACCCGATGGGCGGTGGTGAAGGAAGGTCATCTGGCGGCCGGCATCCATGCTCGCCATGGGGTATGCCGAGTAAAGGATACAGGACTCGCAAAAACAAACGAAGTGATCGATACATTGTCAAAAAAAGGACAGCATAATAGCGCATGCGTTCGATAAACTTGGCAAGGTGACTTTAAGATGCAGGAGAAGATATGCCACGGTCGTTAAAAAAAGGTCCATATATTGAACCCAAATTAATGAACAAAGTAATAGAAACTCAGGAAAAGCGTTTGAACAGAGTTATAAAAACCTGGTCCAGACGTTCGACAATAGTTCCTGAGATGGTGGGGATAACACTGGCAGTTCATAACGGAAAAAAGTTTATACCGGTATTCGTGTCCGAAAACATGGTTGGGCATAAACTCGGTGAGTTTTCACCCACGCGGACATTTTATGGCCATGCCGGAGATAAAAAACTTAAAAAGAAGTGATTAAAGAATAAAAGGGAAACCTAAAATGGAGATCAAAGCAGTATCCAAATACCAACGCATTTCTCCTCAAAAAGTTCAAAAGCTCGTTCAAGCCGTGAAGGGTAAGCCTGTAGGAGTCGGTATCAATACACTCAAGTTTATGCCGCAAAAGGCTGCGGGGATGATGAATAAACTGATTCACTCGGCGGTAGCCAATGCAGATCAGAAGGCAGACATTGATGTAGACACTCTCGTGATAAAAAATATTTTTGTCGACCAGGGGCCTACCTTGAAAAGGTTTAGAGCAAGAGCAAGAGGCAGAGGTACCCGAATTTTAAAGAGAAGTGCTCATATAACCGTCATTTTGGCTGAAGATACGTTGTAGCAAAGGAGGTAAAAGTTTGGGCCAGAAAGTAAATCCGATAGGATTGAGATTGAGAATTGTAAAAACCTGGGAATCTCGCTGGTACGCAGGTAAGAAATATGCCGATTATATTTTGGAAGATTTTAATATCCGAAAATTCATAAAAAAGAAATTTTATCATGCCGGGATCTCTAAGATAGAAATAGAACGATCGGCCAAGCGAATAAGGCTCCGAATTTTTACCGCCAGACCGGGAATCATTATTGGGAAAAAAGGTGCTGAAATAGCGCAGCTTAAAAAAGAGCTTGTAAAAATGATTTCACATGAAGTAATGATCGACATTCAGGAAGTCAGAAAACCTGAGGTCGACGCTCAACTGGTTGCTGAAAATGTTGCGTTGCAGATCGTACGACGGGTAGCCTTCAGAAGAGCAATGAAGCGTGGTGTAACTTCAGCAATGCGGTTTGGTGCCAAGGGAATAAAAATAATCTGCTCAGGCAGACTGGGCGGCGCAGAGATGGCTAGAACAGAATGGTATCATGAAGGCAGAGTTCCGCTACACACCCTGCGGGCTGATATAGATTACGGTTTTATTGAAGCCCATACGACATACGGTCTCATCGGTGTTAAAGTGTTTATATTTAACGGCGAAATTTTAAAGTCTGAACCAATTGGAATCGGAAGTTAATCACCCGACAGGAGAGACAGGACATGCTGAGTCCAAAGAAGGTCAAATATCGTAAACAACAAAAAGGAAGAATGAAAGGGGCCTCAAAACGGGGAACGGCCCTGAATTTTGGAGAATACGGGCTACAGGCAGTCGCATGCGGGCGAATCACTAATAAAGAAATTGAGGCAGCTCGTATTGCCATGACCCGTCATGTAAAAAGAGGCGGGAAAATGTGGATACGTATTTTCCCGGACACCCCTTATACGAAAAAACCGGCAGAAGTCAGAATGGGTAAGGGAAAAGGCGCTCCAGAGGGATGGGTTGCCATCATACGACCTGGAAGAATTCTATATGAGATGGAAGGTGTCTCTAGAGAGTTGGCCTTAGAAGCGTTACGGCTTGCTTCTCACAAACTTTCGATTAAAACACGCTTTATTGAGAGGAGTGAGATATAATGAAAGCAAGCGAATTCAGACAGCTGAGTGTCGATGAATTGAATTTGAAACATAAAGAGATGAAAGAGGAATTGTTTAATCTCCGCTTTCAGCATGAAGTTGGTCAGCTTGAAAACAGCAGCAGACTGATGCATACAAAACGGGATATAGCACGTATTCAAACTGTTATTAATGAAAAAAATATAGAATTGAGACAGTTATGAAAAAAAGAGGAATGAAACGACAGCTGCTCGGAATAGTAGTCAGTAATAAAATGGATAAATCAGTAACTGTCCTCGTAGAGAGGATAGTTAAACATCCGCTTTATCAAAAGTACGTCCGGCGACGTTCAAAATTTGCGGCTCATGATACCATCAATGAATGCCAAATTGGGGATAAGGTTATCATTTCTGAATCCCGGCCTATCAGTAAAACGAAAAATTGGCGAGTCAGTAAAATAGTTGAAAAAGCGGTGTAAATAAAGGAAGCGAACGATGATTCAGGCAGAAACAAGAATGACTGTGGCAGACAATTCAGGAGCTAAAGTGCTTTATTGTATTAAAGTTCTTGGCGGCTCCAGAAGACGGTATGCTAGCGTCGGCGATATAGTTGTCGTTACCGTTAAAGAAGTAATACCGAATGCCAAGGTTAAAAAAGGTGATGTCTTAAAGGCCGTAGTAGTTCGAACCAAGAAAGAACTCAGAAGGCCTGATGGATCATATATCCGGTTTGATGATAATTCAGCGGTATTAATTAATGCGCAGAAAGAACCTATTGGTACCCGTATATTTGGACCTGTAGCCAGGGAGCTTAGAGCAAAACGATTCATGAAAATCGTATCTTTGGCTCCTGAAGTATTATAAATAAACGTCTGCCCTGTGGAGAAACGGTACATGGCTAGAGAAAAGTGTTTGATAAAAAAAGAAGATAAAGTTAAAGTAATTACCGGTAAAGACAGCGGAAAAATCGGTAAAATATTAAAAATTGATAATAAAACCAAACGTATCGTCGTTGAAAAAATAAATTTGGTTAAAAAGCACATGAAACCTAATGCGCAAAATAGGCAGGGTGGAATTATCGAAAAAGAGGCTCCTATTCATAGATCAAATATCATGTTGATGTGTAATAAATGCATGACCCCTGTTCGCATCAAAATGCAGATCCTGGATGACGGAAAAAAAATTCGTATGTGCAGTAAGTGCAACGAACCAATAGATGCGTAGGGTTTTGTGAAGGAGAAAAGGAATGTCTCAATATAAAGCCATTTACGAGAGCGAAATTATTCCTAAGCTTATCGAAAGGTTTCATTATAAAAACCTACATCAGGTCCCTAAGCTTGAGAAAATCGTGTTGAATATGGGCTTGGGTGAAGCAATTCACAATATCAAATTGCTTGATTCGGCTTCTGAAGAGCTCAAAATGATTTCAGGTCAGAAACCTGTCATCACGCGGGCAAAAAAATCGATTGCCGCATTCAAGCTCAGGGAAGGTATGCCTATCGGCTGTTGTGTAACCCTCAGACGTAACCGGATGTATGATTTTTATAATAAACTGGTTAATATTGCTCTTCCGCGAGTTAGAGATTTTAAGGGCGTTTCTGGAAAAGCATTTGATGGGCACGGGAACTATTCTCTGGGAATTAAAGAAGAAATTATATTCCCTGAAATAGATTATGATCAGCTCGATAAAATTAAAGGGTTAAATATTACCATTGTAACCACTGCCAGAACAGATGAAGAAGGCAAAGAGCTCCTGAAATTGTTGGGGATGCCCTATAGAAATTAAAAGTGTTATTTTATAAAATTATTTAAATATTAAAGAAATAACGCTAACCAGATAAAACGGTTTAGTCCAGTCGATTGGCAACACAAATAAGGAGGATCTTTTGGCAAAGACAGCGCTTCGAATGAAGGCCAACAGTACGCCAAAGTTTAAAGTCAGAGCATATAATCGATGTCCCATGTGCGGAAGGCCCAGAGCATTTATAAGAAAATTTGGGATTTGTCGAATTTGTTTTCGAACACTTGCGTCAGAAGGTAAGCTTCCCGGTGTAATAAAATCAAGCTGGTAACAAAATCCTCTGATGAGATTCATATTTATAAAGTCGAAAACTCAATTAAGTTAATGGAGAAGACAACATGGCTATGAGTGATCCAATTGCGGACTTGTTGACTCGTATAAGAAATGCAGCTAAGGCAAAACATGCCAGTGTCGATATTCCGGGATCAAATCTTAAGGTTAATCTGGCCAAAGTTTTAAAAAACGAGGGCTACATAAAAAACTTTAAGTTTGTGAAAGATGATAAACAGGGAATATTACGGGTCTATTTAAAATACGATAAGAACAACAACAGCGCATTTATTGGAATGAAACGAATGAGCAAGCCCAGCCGAAGGCAATATTTTAAAAGTAAAAAAATAAAATCCGTTTTAAACGGGATGGGCATTGCAATTTTATCTACTTCAGCAGGTATTATAACCGATACAGAAGCCAGGAAAACTAATATCGGTGGTGAGATTCTGTGTAATGTATGGTAGCATGAGGAGAAACCCATGTCTCGGATAGGCAAAAAACCGATATCTATTCCAGATAATGTAAAAATATCCTACAAGGACAGGTTTTTGACTGTTCAGGGGGAAAAGGGAAAAATGTCCCGAACAATACATCCGTTTATAGATTTAAATATTAATCAAGATGTATTGTTGGTCGTTATGGAGAAAAAGGATCGAATCAATAATGCGATGCAGGGATTGACGCGATCTTTGGTATTTAACATGATTAACGGTGTCAGTAAGGGGTTTGAGCGTATACTCCAGATTAATGGAATTGGATATCGTGCTGAAATCAGTGGCAATTCCATTGTATTTAATATAGGGTATTCAAATCCGGTGACCTTTTCAATTCCTGAAGGGATTACGGCAACAATTGATAGAAATACGATTATCAAATTGGCAGGTATTGATAAAGAGTTGCTCGGTCAGACCGCTGCATCAATTCGTCGGCTGAGACCCCCGGAACCCTACAAGGGAAAAGGGATAAAGTTCGCTGAAGAATTTATACAGCGAAAAGCAGGAAAAACTGGTACAAAATAGTCATATTTTAAAAAAATGTGAAAACATATAAGGATGTTGAATCAATGGCATCGACAAATCCAAAAGCGCAAGCGCGTTTAAAACGGAAAATACGAATTCGAAAAAGACTTCTTGGAACACAGCAACGCCCTCGTTTATCTGTATTTAGAAGCTCAAAGCATATCTATGCCCAGATAATAGACGATGTAAAGGGCAATACACTGGTTGCTGCATCGACGACCGAGCCGGAAATTAAAGGCCAGCTTACGCAAAGCGGGAAAATAGTCGATGCTGTTGCAATCGGTAAACTTGTTGCCCAGCGAGCTGTTGAAAAGGGTATCACCAAAGTAGTTTTTGACCGTAATGGTTTTTTATATCACGGACGTGTTAAAGCACTTTCAGATGGTGCACGTGAAGGCGGTTTGTTATTTTGAGACATTCAAAACATGGAGGATAACCTTTGTTCAAGTATGATACAGACGAAAGTCAATTAATTGACAAAGTCGTGCACATTAACCGTGTCGCCAAAGTGGTCAAAGGGGGTCGACGATTCAGCTTTAGTGCAATTGTTGTTGTCGGAGACGGAAACGGTGCAATTGGATGTGGATTGGGAAAAGCAGGTGAAGTACCTGAAGCCATCCGTAAAGGGGTGGAAAAAGCCAAAAAAAATATGGTAAATATTGCTTTAAATTCAGGAACTATCCCCTACCAGGTCCTCGGAAAGTATGGAGCTGGAAAAGTACTGCTTAAACCGGCATCCGAGGGAACCGGACTCATAGCCGGTGGTGCTGTCCGCGCGGTGCTTGAGGCAGCGGGGGTTCAGAATATTTTAACCAAATGCATGGGATCACATAATCCGCACAATGTGGTTAAGGCAACAATATCGGGATTGCAACAACTTCAGAGCCGTGAAGCGGTTGCGTTACGTCGTGGGAAAAGACCTGAAGACCTTTAATGGGGTTATACATATGTCTGAGAAATTGAAAGTAACATTAGTAAAAAGCATGATTGGAAGACCTGAGAAACATCGTAAGGTGCTCAGAGGGATGGGCCTGACAAAGATGAACAGAACGGTCGAACTTGAAAATACACCCTCAATTCGGGGGATGATTCATACGGTATCCCATTTAGTTAAGATTGAGGAGAACCTTTATGAAGCTTAATGATTTGTCTCCAGCTTTAGGATCACGAAAGTCCAGAAAACGTTTAGGACGCGGGGTAGGCTCGGGTACCGGAAAAACCGCAGGAAAAGGATCGAAAGGTTATAATGCCCGTTCCGGCGGTGGTGTCAGACCCGGTTATGAAGGCGGTCAGATGCCAATCCATCGTCGGCTCCCGAAACGAGGGTTTACGAATATATTCAAAAAACAGATGGCTGTCATTAATATTCGTGATTTGTCAATTTTCGAAATCGGGTCGGTTATCACAGAAGCTGAACTCGTCCGAAAAGGACTGGTTAAAAGCCGAAGAGATGGTATTAAATTACTGTCCGAAGGAGAAATCCAACACCCGCTCACTATCCAAATCCACCAGGTCAGTGAAAATGCAAGAAAAAAGATAGAACTTGCCGGTGGTAAAATAGAGGTTGCCTAATATGGCCGGTACCGGGATTCAGAATTTATTCAAAATACCTGAATTAAAAAAACGTATCATCGTAACGTGTGTATTGTTGGCTGTATACAGAGTTGGTGTTCATGTACCTACTCCCGGTATTGATGCTATGGCGTTGGCTTCCTTTTTTGCTAAGGCAAAGGGTACGCTTCTGGGATTGTTCGACATGTTTTCCGGGGGGGCCCTGACGCAATTGTCTGTTTTTGCCTTGGGTATCATGCCCTACATCAGTGCTTCCATTATCCTGCAGTTGCTGACGGTTGTTATCCCATATCTGGAAAGACTTTCAAAAGAGGGCGAACAGGGAAGAAAGAAAATAACCCAGTATACGCGATATGGAACGGTTATCCTCAGTATTATACAAGGGCTTGGAATCAGTGTCGGGCTTGAAAGCATGACATCGCCCGGAGGGGCTGCGATTGTAATGGTTCCCGGATGGTCCTTTCGTATAATGACCGTTATTACGCTTACCGCAGGTACTGCTTTTATCATGTGGCTTGGTGAACAAATCACCGAGAGAGGAATTGGCAACGGAATATCACTGATTATATTTGCCGGCATTGTTGCCAGAATGCCCAATGCTATCGGGAATTCGTTTCAGCTGGTATCCACTGGCGAAATATCAATTTTCCTTCTGATCGTAATAGGAATAATGATGGTAGCTGTCATTGGGGCCATCATTTTTGTAGAACAGGGACAACGACGTATACAGGTGCAATATGCAAAGCGGGTTGTCGGCCGCCGAATGTATGGCGGACAAAGTACGCATCTGCCTTTAAAAATAAATACTTCCGGGGTCATACCACCTATTTTTGCTTCATCTATTATAATGTTTCCTGCTACGGTGGCAAGTTTTATAAAAATACCGTGGATGCAGAGTATCGCTGCTCAGATGATGCCCGGAAAATTCTTTTATGAATTATTATTTGTCGGCTTTATTTTCTTCTTCTGTTATTTTTATACAGCTGTCACGTTTAATCCCACTGATGTCGCTGACAACATGAAGAAATACGGCGGCTACATTCCTGGGATTCGTCCGGGCAAACGAACAGCAGATTATATTGATAGAGTGTTGACCCGAATTACATTAGGTGGTGCCATTTATGTTTCAGCCGTCTGTGTACTGCCCTCTGTTCTGATCAGCAAATTCAGCGTTCCTTTTTATTTTGGCGGTACCGCATTATTGATTGTTGTAGGCGTTGCGTTGGACACGATGTCACAGATAGAATCCCATATGCTTACCAGACATTATGATGGATTTTTGAAAAAAGGCGGATCGGGAAGACTTAGAGGCCGCTGACATTCGACTCAAATTTATAACGCCGCCAGAATATTCCCGGACGGTTGAATGGAAAAAAATAATGGAGACATTAAATAAATGGCTAAAGAAGAGCCGATTATAGTGCAGGGCGTAGTAGCTGAAACATTGCCCAATGCAATGTTTAAAGTAGAACTGGAAAATAAACATCAAATACTTGCCCATATATCTGGAAAAATGAGGATGCATTTTATAAAAATACTCCCCGGTGATAAGGTGACGGTTGAGTTGTCCCCGTATGATCTTTCTCGTGGCAGGATAACATATCGATCCAAATAAAATCCGGACACATAAATTGCCAAATCATTATTTAATCCGAACAGACACGATTCATCAGGAGCATTTACAATGAAAGTCAGATCATCTGTTAAAAAGATATGCAGCAAATGCAAAATTATCCGAAGAAAAGGTGTAGTTAGAGTTATCTGTGATAATAAACGACATAAACAGAGGCAAGGATAGAGGAGGACATACCGTTGGCAAGAATTGCGGGCGTTGATTTACCTAAAAATAAACGGATTGAGGTTGGGCTTACCTATATATATGGTATTGGCTCTACGGCTTCCAAGCGAATACTTGATCAACTGAAAATAAATCCTGATACCAAAACTGATGATTTAACGCAGGATGAGATCAATGATATTCGTAAAATAATAGATGATGAATACAAAGTTGAAGGTGAGCTTCGCAGTGAAGTTTCGATGAATATTAAACGGTTAATGGACCTTGGTTGCTATCGTGGCCTCCGGCACAGAAAATCTCTGCCTGTTCATGGACAAAGAACCAGCACGAATGCCAGAACTCGCAAAGGTCCTAAACGTTCGGCTGTAAAGAAAAAAGTCGGAGCTGCAAAGAAATAATTAAGGAAAAACAGGAACGTTAAATATGCCAAAAAAAACGCGAGTTAAACGAAAAGAGAAAAAAAATATATCAAATGGTGTCGTTCATATTCAATCTACATTCAACAATACGATTGTAACGATTACTGATCCGGCAGGAAATGTAGTTTCCTGGTCCAGTTCCGGAGTTCAAGGGTTCAAAGGATCCCGGAAAAGTACGCCATTCGCTGCGCAGATGACAGCTCAGGATGCTGCTAAAAAGGCAATGGAACATGGGATGAAAAATGTCGAAATATATGTCAAGGGACCGGGCGGAGGCAGAGAATCGGCATTAAGATCCCTTCAGGCCGCCGGTTTTAACGTGGTCATGATTAAGGATGTAACTCCTATACCGCATAACGGATGCCGGCCACCCAAAAAACGCAGAGTTTAATATTTAAAATATTCTGTTAGTGGTCCTTATCGAGTTGCGTTCAAAGGGGGATTAAAGGAGGAAAATTTGGCACGATATATTGGTTCGGTATGCCGTATATGCCGACGTGAAAATGAGAAGCTCTTTCTTAAAGGGGATCGGTGTTATTCCGATAAGTGCGGTTTTGATCGGCGCAGTTATGCACCGGGCGAGCAGGGGCAGCGCCGAAAGGGAAAAGACTCTGATTATGGAATACAGTTGCGCGAAAAGCAGAAAGTGAAGCGAATGTATGGCCTTTCGGAAAAGCAGTTCAGACTTTTTTTTAGACGGGCTGAGCAACAGAAAGGTATTACGGGAACTCATCTGCTGATACTTTTGGAACGACGGCTGGACAATGTCCTTTATCGTCTTGGATTTGTTAGTTCACGCAGTCAGGGCAGACAACTTGCCAGACACAATCATATTACAGTCAATGGGAAAAAAGTTAACATTCCTTCATACTTAATTAAGCAAGGCGATGTGGTTGAAATCAGAGAAAAAAGCCGGAATATTCAGGCGTTTAATGAAGCCCTTGACGCTGTGGTAAGAAGAGGTTTGCCGCAGTGGTTGGAATTGGAAAAACAAAATTATAAGGGTATCGTTAAAGCTTATCCTGTGCGGGAAGATATCACCACGCCAATTCAGGAACAGCAAATTGTTGAGCTTTATTCTAAATAATTTTGAAAAACGTTTCTGAATGTTCAAACCACATAAAAATAATTATTCAGAAGTATATTTACGTTTTTTTTGTAAATATCTGGAGATTCTATAATGTCATCAAATGAACTTATGTATATTAACTGGCAACAAATGATTAAGCCAGAAAAGGTTCAAGTTGAGAGCAACCCGAACTACGGCAAGTTCGTTTGTGAACCTCTTGAAAGAGGATTCGGCATAACTATTGGAAATTCCTTAAGACGAAGCATTCTGTCATCATTGCACGGCGCCGCGATTGTCTCAGTTAAATTTGATTCTGTCATGCATGAATTCAACTCTATTCCTGGCGTTATCGAAGATGTTACAGAAATCATATTGAATTTAAAAGACGTTAGGTTGAAAATTTCAGATCCAGATCCTAAAACCATTTATATTGATGTTTCAGAGGAAAGAAAAGTCCTTGCAGCAGATATTTTCAGTGAAGACGGTAAAGTCGAAGTCTTGAATCCTGATCAGTATATTGCCACGGTGACGGGTAACGGGACCCTTAAAATGTCCATGACAGTTAAACTCGGTAAAGGATATTCACTGGCTGAGGCAAATAAAGATGATAATGCATCCATTGGAACAATACCGATCGATGCAGTTTTTTCTCCCATTAAACGTGTCAATTACGTAGTGGGCAATGCCCGGGTGGGACAGCGGACCGATTACGATAAGCTGACACTGGAGGTTTGGACTGATGGCAGCATTATGCCTGAGGATGCTGTCGCTTATGCGGCAAAAATTTTAAAGGAACACCTGACAATTTTCATCAATTTTGATGAAAAATCTGAGCCCGAACTTGAAAGAAAATTAGATGACGAACAAAAACCAAAGTTCAATGAGAACTTATACCGAAGTGTAGATGAATTGGAACTTTCGGTTCGGAGTGCAAACTGTCTTAAGAATGCTGATATACACAAAATCTATCAACTGGTAAGTAAAACTGAATCAGAAATGCTCAAGACTAAGAATTTCGGAAGAAAATCATTGAATGAGATTAAAGAAGTACTTACCGAAATGGGACTTTCTCTTGGAATGAAGATTGAAGGTTTCATACCTCCTGTTGAGGATATAGAGGAAGGAGAGTAAGCGATCCTATGAGACATCGTAAAGCTGGAGTCAAATTAAATAGAACTGGCAGTCACAGAAATGCCATGTTCCGAAATATGGTTACATCATTGTTTAAATATGATCGAATCCGGACAACCGATCCCAAGGCTAAAGAGTTGAGACGTTGGGCGGATCATCTGATTACGCTGGCAAAACGGGGCGATCTTCATGCTATACGTCAGGCGTTGTCGATTGTAAGGGAAAAACAAGTTGTGTATAAACTTTTCGATGAAGCGGGCGAACGGTTTGGAACAAATTCCGGTGGGTATACGCGTATCATAAAAATTGGTAAGAGACCTGGTGATGCCGCCAGTATGTCGTTGATCGAATTGGTCGGTGAGTCCGTAAAAGTGAAAAAAGTTTTAAAAAAGACAGAAAAATTGGTCGAGAAAGATAAAACTCAAGATCAGGAATCATCGGCTGCTCTTTCTGAGTCCGGGCCTGAACAAAATGAGTAGATACTGACTCGATATTTACCTGATGATAAAAAAGTCCTGTCCTGATATGGCAGGATTTTTTTTTAGAGAAAAACCACGTGCTATAACTCCCTGTTTGTGTTGCAAGGTTTTTTTGAAATTATTGGCGCTGTTTCCAAAATTTATAGTTGTGCGTTCTTACGGTAATTTTTTTATTAATTCAGATCACTTCCTCAGAAGATTTTTCACGATGGGTATCCGCCAGTTCGTTTTCAGGTTCTGATGAACGTCGGAAAGTTAAAGGGGCTTTCTCATCTTAAGAGGAATTTACACTACTTTTGCTTTACAAAATTATGATTTTGAATTTGTGTTACGATTGCCTCTGGGTGAAAATAAACGGCATTTTGCGCCGGAACTGATGGCGACCTCAATTGAAGGCAATCGTTTGCTTTTGAACTTCATGGCTTTGCACCCGTGGGGGAAATGCTGTTGCCAGGTTACATAATAAAATTTACAATTATAACAATTAATATGTGCTTGCACTGTCATGATTGCCGGAATATATATAATTAATATGGTAATATTTTACGTTTTCCCTATCCCATGTTTTGTCTTTGCGCATCATTGACTATAAGTCAATGCAAGGGCAGGGTGCCTTACTCGATTCACTATGCCTTGAGTTTCTCATTTTGTTTTTTCCGCCGGGGTTTATTGATAGCGGATTCAGCACAATAGATAGAATGATGATACGGGTATTGAATGAACGATTTTCTTAAATCTTATATAATGAGAATAAAATAAATTCCAATATATTTTTGCAATATCGTTATCAATGATATCCTGTTTTTGAGTTATACCCGCTCCTGATAGATAATCTGCATTTTATATCTTATCAATTCATATGGCTTATACTGACTGAAGATAGAAAATAATCTTTGATTTTTTTTCGAACGAAAATTAATTGAATTTATAGTCGTTGCAACTGCCAGAAATAGCAATTAATGCTTGTTTTCGAGGAGAAATGAAATTACGTGAAGCTGTAAGTCAGATTTTTAAATTAAGTTAAGCTATACGAAAGAATAATCATTTTGCAGTGCTCGACCCCGTTGCGCTTATGGGTTGTGAGAAATTTTGATGCCAATTGGCAATTACGATGGTTAATTCTTATGAAACCTGATTTTCAAAAAGTATTGGTTACCGGTGGCGCCGGATTTATCGGGTCTCATCTTGTTGATGCGCTTCTTTCAGCAGGCTGTGAGGTCCGCGTTTTGGATAATCTTTCTACCGGAAAGCTTTCAAATTTGTGCAAAGTTCATTCTCATATCAATTTTCTGCATGGGGATATCCGGGACAGTGAAATGGTTCTCAGAGCCGTTGATAAATGCGAAGTGATCTTTCATCAGGCAGCCGTCGTTTCCGTGCCTCAGACAGTTGAACAACCGGTTGGATCCGCTATGGTGAACGAACTGGGAACGTTGAATATTTTAGAAGCTGCCCGGAACGCCGGTGTTAAACGGGTGATTATTGCCAGTTCGTGCGCTGTTTACGGCGACAGTCCGGAACTTCCCAAACATGAATCCATGATCCCCAACCCGCTGAGTCCGTATGCAGTACAAAAGCTTACCGGAGAATATTACGCTCGTCTTTACCATCAATTGTACGGTCTGGAAACGGTGTGCCTCCGTTATTTTAACGTGTATGGCCCTCGGCAGGACCCAACCTCTCCTTATTCCGGAGTGATATCCATATTTTTGAACAAAGCGGTTTTAAATCAAGGCCCGGTTATTTATGGGGACGGAAATCAATCCCGGGATTTCGTTTTTGTTGGGGATGTGGTTCATGCCAATATCCTGGCGGCATCCTGCACCGGAATCATTGCGCAACCATTTAATGTTGGCACCGGAAAAAATGTACGGATTAACCGGTTATGGGAGATGATCGCCCGGTTATCGCATGTTAATATAAGTGCCGATTACCGATCCTGGAGATCCGGTGATATTAATGAATCAGTTGCAGATATTTCCCGATCTAAAAATATACTTAAATTTGTGCCCGCTTATTCATTTGAAGACGGGCTTCGCTTGACATGGCAATGGTACAACAGTGCCCAGAGAAAAATATGAACGAACTGGAAAATCCCGGTTTGAAGCGTTATACGAAGGCTGGCTCCGAGGCAACGTTCGGAGGGTATCAAACAAATAGTCAGGTCTCGCGCAAAAATGACTCCGCATAATAAGCGCCGATGCCTCTTGTATGGGCTTTGTTCCGAAAGCGCTGCATCTGCTGGATATCCCTCTGTGTCAGGATAGATGTCGCCTCGACACTTAAAATTGTGAACTTGTTTTTGTGCGAACCCTTAGAGGTAATATGATATGTCATTGAATTATCAAACCGTTTTAGTGACGGGCGCAGCCGGATTTATCGGTTCCCATCTGTCAAAAAAGCTGTTGGAAAAGGGCTTTCAGGTAACGGGAATTGATAATCTTAACGCCTACTATGACGTGGCTCTTAAAAAAGACAGGCTGGCGTTTCTTGAACCTTTTTCGTTGTTTTCATTTCATCAAATCGATTTGACCAATCGGGAAGCTTTGCGCCGTCTGTTTGAGCAGCATCAATTTGATGTGGTGGTCAATCTGGCTGCTCAGGCAGGGGTTAGATATTCGTTGGAAAATCCATATGCCTATGTCGATTCAAACATCACGGGGTTTGTTAACCTGCTTGAATGCTGTCGATACAGTCATATAAAGCATCTGGTGTTTGCCTCTTCAAGCTCTGTGTATGGTGCCAATACCAGAATGCCGTTTTCGGTGCATGATAATGTGGATCATCCGGTATCCCTCTATGCTGCGACCAAAAAAGCCAATGAACTTATGGCTCATACGTACAGCCATCTTTTTGGCCTCCCCTGCACCGGGCTAAGGTTTTTTACCGTTTACGGCCCATGGGGCCGGCCGGATATGGCTCTTTTCATGTTTACGCGGGCCATATTGGAAGAAAAACCGATCAAGGTATTTAATTATGGGAAAATGAAACGGGATTTTACCTATATCGACGATATCATCGGGGGGGTCGTCAAAACCATGGATCATATCCCTCAGCCCGATACAATGTGGGACAGTAATGAACCCGATCCAGGAACATCCTATGTGCCATATCGAATTTACAATATAGGTAATAATAGGCCGGTTCAGCTGATTCGATTTATTGAAGTCATTGAAAACGCGTTGGGAAAACAGGCCAGAAAAGAGTTTCTCGATCTTCAGCCCGGGGATGTTATAGACACATATGCTGAGATAGATGATTTTGTGCGCGATATCGGATTTAAGCCCGAAACACCTATTGAAACCGGGATCAGCCGTTTTGTCGACTGGTATAAAAGCTATTATGGATATTGATTGGCTTGTATCCGTAAATGGCCTTTTCAAAGTCTGGAAACAGGGTGTATCCATCTTTTTAAAGCCGAATTTATGGCCGGGTACTGATGGGTGGCATGCATTCGTAATCATGCTTGCTGCCGTTGTATCCCAAAGCGAGTGATGTCTGCTGGCCGGCAGCTGGTGGCTATTGAAGCGATGCGGATAAATACATCCCATGATTTTTCCGGAGGGCCCGGGATCTGCTCAATAATGGTTTCGATTGATCCCGATGCCCAAAGGTTTATAACATGATTGATTATTTTGCCTGACGGGTTGTCTGGTTTGATTCAATGTCGCATGAAAATGTGAAGGCGATGCCGGTTGTCGAGTCTCAACGTGCTGTTATTCCCGCAATGCTGTTGAGCGGGAATCCAGGATCTTTGCTCGATTCACGATAAAAACATTCGGCCATGACGATAACGATAAATGGTACTTTTGAAAAGCCAGAGTCCCTTATCCATAGGCCCATAAATTTCATGTCAGGAAAGTACAAGGAGAATTAAATGAAACTTACCATCATAGGTACAGGATATGTGGGTATCGTTACCGGTACAGGATTTGCTAATCTCGGAAATGATGTAATCTGTCTTGATGTAGACAGGGAAAAAATTCAACACCTGGCAGACGGGGAGTTGACCATATATGAGCCCGGCCTTGAAGAGATATTTCAACGGAATGTGAAAGGGGGACGGCTCCGGTTCACAACGGATCCAATGAAAGCCATTGAGGAATCCGATGTTATTTTTATCTGTGTGGGGACTCCGACCGATCATTTTCTCAATGCCGATTTGACGGCGGTAAAGGCTGCTGCCCGTAATATCGGTCTGTTTATGAAAACTTATAAAGTTATCGTCAATAAAAGTACCGTGCCGGTGGGAACAGCCGACCTGGTCCGACAGATTATTCTCGAGAATCTTAAATCAGATACCACATTTGATGTGGTGTCAAATCCTGAATTTTTGAGAGAAGGAGCGGCTGTAAAGGATTTTGAGAATCCGGATCGAATTGTAATCGGCACTGACAGCAAACGTGCTGAGGAGTTAATGATTTCATTATATGCCTCCGTCGTCAGGATAGGCAGGCCGATTATGGTTACCAGCATCGCCAGTGCTGAGTTGATTAAATATGCCAGCAATGCCATGCTCGCAACCCGAATCAGTTTTATGAATCAGTTGGCGCTGTTATGTGAAAAAACAGGTGCAGACATTAAAGAGGTGGCTAAAGGCCTTGGACTGGACAGTCGAATCGGTCCCCGATTTCTTCAGGCCGGCATTGGCTATGGTGGCAGCTGCTTTCCTAAAGATGTGCAAGCGCTGATTTCGACGCTGAAACATTTTGATTGCGATAGTGATCTGTTTGAGGCCGTCCATCGGATTAACGAAAAACAAAAAACCGTCGTGGTAGAAAAAATCAAATCGGTATTGGAAATTGATCAAAGCAAAATTGCCGTATGGGGCATTTCTTTTAAGCCTAAAACCGATGATATCCGTGAAGCGCCTTCCATTGAAATTATAAACAATCTGCAGGCGCTTGGCGCAACAATTCACGCATATGATCCGATTGCCATGGATAATGCCCGCAAAGTGCTAAGAGACGTGGTTTTTTTCGAGAATCCATATGAAACGATTCAAGGATGTGACGCATTGATCGTCGGTACTGAATGGGATGAGTTCAGAAGCCTTGATATGCGGGCGGTTAAAGTGCTGCTCAGAAAACCGATTATAGTGGATGGAAGAAATATTTATGGTCCAGAAGAATTAAAAAAACTCGGGTTCACCTATTTAGGCATCGGGCGATGATAAGTCGGGGACTGACTTGTCGAAAAACTGGTTGATCAATCCGGCGGCGGGATGATGTTCAACTCACTGATTTTATAAAGCAATGTTTTGTAACTTATTTTCAGTATCCTGGAGGCCTTGCTGCGATTCCAGCCGGTTTGGGAAAGAACATGGGCGATAATTTTCTTTTCGATTTTATCCATGGCCTTTTTTTTGGTTTTTTTTAGAGAAAATGAGCCGTTGGCTGAGATATCATTTCCTTCGGCGTATGGCAGCATGTCGTCCATCAGAAGAAAATTTTCAAAAGATCCTCTGGGTGAAGCACAACCGGGTTCCGGATTTGATGATGTATCATGTAAGAACAGCTCATCGATAATTTCATCCCAGTTTTGTATGACCATCAGTCTTTTAAGAATATTCTGAAGTTCTCTCACATTGCCGGGCCAGGGGTATGACTCGAGTTTTTCAAAAATGTAAGCCGGAGGAACGACAATATCCTTTTTATCAAACTGGGAGGTATACTTTTCCATATAAAACTTTATTAGCGATGGAATATCTTCAGGCCTTTGTCGAAGAGGGGGAATGTGTATATTGATGATATTCAGACGATAATATAGATCTTCTCTGAACGTGCCCTCCTTGATGCTTTTGTCAAGCCGATGATTCGTAGCTGCGATGACCCAGCTATCGGTCCGGGTTTCTTTTTCGGAGCCCAATGGGGAAAACTCTCCGTTCTGGAGCACATGGAGCAGTTTGGCCTGAAGCGGAAGGGACATATCGCCGATTTCGTCCAGGAATAAGATCCCGTCGTTGGCCAGTTCAAATTTGCCTCTTTTTTTACGTCCGGCTCCGGTAAAGGCCCCTTGTTCATATCCGAAAAGCTCACTTTCCAATAATCCTTCCGGCAATGCCGCACAATTGATTTTTATAAAGGCTTTCCCCCGCCTGGAGGAATTAAAATACAGGGCGTGTGCGACCACTTCCTTGCCGACACCACTTTCTCCGGTAATAACGATATTTAGGCCCGTATCGGCAACATGTCGAATCAGATCTCGTACACGTTCGATGCTTTTGCTTACACCGATTAAAGGAGGTGAGTAAGAATCCATAGCATAGCTGATTGATTTTATAAGTTATGGGTTATTGAAAAATGTTTCAGCGTATAACGCCTTTAGCTCAAAATGAATCTGATCCTGTTTGAGCAACTATGGCCAGGGCGTTTTTGAAATTTGCAGCGGTTTCCGGCAACGCTCTTTAAGCGCCTCAGGATCGAATAAATTTAACGATTTCGCAGTGTGTTTCTAACTGATATAAAAGGCCACCACAAAACGGCGTCCAACCGGTGTTTATGGCCCCTGGTATTGAATTTTGGCAGGGGGTGTATATCGCGTTTTTATCCGACTTTGTGGATCGGTAATATCACTGTCAGGATTTTCGCCTTGAAATAAGAGCTGTGATACATTTATCTAACTCAGCAAGTTCGAATGGCTTTTCCAGGACTAAATCGGCATGAACTTCAGCCGCCAGCGCTTCGGGGTGTTCGCCCCAACCTGTTATGGCGATGACAGGAAGATTCGGGGCGTTTTTTTTGGCGATAGAAATAATACCGAAGCCACTGATATTTGGCATGATCAAATCCGTAATAATCAGATCAAACCCTTGTTTTTCCGATTCAAGAAGCTTTATTCCGTCAAGTCCGTTTGATGCCGAAATGACACAATACCCTTTTTTATGGAAATATTGGCTGAGACTATCAAGAACTTCTTCGTTATCATCAATAATCAGCAACTTGATTCCATTTGCCATGACTGCCTCGGAGCGGGGAATAATAGCATATAGGTTGAAAACAAGGTTGAAAGAAAAATTACGAAATCAGCTAATGGTTGTTGAATAAATTTTGAGAGGGGCTGCAGTTTGACAGTTTTGACAGTGTTGATCGATTAAGCAGTTGAACTAAAAAAAGAGATGGTGCCGAAGGCCGGACTTGAACCGGCACGGGCGTAGCCCACTACCCCCTCAAGATAGCGTGTCTACCAATTCCACCACTTCGGCACATTTTATAGAAGCTTAAGAGGTTTTACCGGAGGTTTGGTCCCCGGTCCCAGCCGGTGCGGCTGGTGTATTCGTATTGTTCGGGCTTTCGGGTGCTGCTTTCTGTTCGATCGGAGCAGGGGGCGTCCCTGTTATTACGGACTCACCTGTTTTGTGGCCGGACATGTAAGCCAACCCGAGCGATGTAATCATAAATACCACAGCTGCCACAGTGGTCGCCTTGGTCAAAAAGGTAGAGGCCCCCGCACTTCCAAATACCGTGTGACTAGATCCTCCTCCAAAAGCGGCGCCCATGTCCGATCCTTTTCCGGTCTGGAGCAGGACAATCAGAATAAGTGCTATGCAAACTATAATATGAATGACGACTAGAAAGATGGACATAATTTTTTTATTATTAGAATAAAATTATTTGTAATTATGAATGATATCGGAAAACGTTTCAGGATTCAAGCTGGCACCTCCAACAAGAGCCCCGTTTACATCCTTCATCGACATCAGCTCTTTTACGTTTGTTGGTTTTACACTACCTCCATACAGTATTCTGATGGATTTGGCAAGTACCGAACCAAAACTTCTTTCAAGCAATGATCGAATAAACTGATGAATTTCCTGAACCTGCTCGCTTGTAGCTGTTTTACCTGTTCCAATGGCCCATACAGGCTCATATGCAACGATGACCTCTTTCATGTCATCAGAAGATATACCTCTTAACCCGTTTTGTATCTGTTTGTCAAGTACAGAAAATGTTTCTTTTGATTCCCGCTGTCGTTCAGTCTCACCGACACAAAAAATCGGGGACAGATGATGGTGGACGGCAGCAGATATTTTTTTATTGACGGTTTGATCTGTTTCATTAAAGTATTGGCGCCTTTCGGAATGCCCGATGATAACATGTTTACACCCTGCGGACAACAGCATCGGTGGGGATATCTCTCCGGTATATGCGCCTTCGCTTTCCCAGAAGATATCCTGGGCGCCAAGGGATATATCGGAGTGTTTTAAAATTTCAGATACCGGCGCCAGTGATGTAAACGGTGGAGCGATCATAACGTCAACTTCCGTGACATCAGCAGAAAATAACACAAGCTTTTTTGCGGTTTCAACAGCTTCGTTGCAGGTTTTAAACATTTTCCAGTTTCCCGCAATAAACGGTTTGAGATTGCCCATCAGTTGGTCTCCTTGAATGAACAGAACCCGAAGTCCCGGGTTATGAAAAATGAGAAGGTGCTTAATTGCTATTATGCAAGCAAGGTGCATCGTTTGAAACGATTTAAGACGATTTTGAGGTGTGCTGTGGCTAAAATTCGATACCCGGACTGCCCCATTTTTTTAAAACCGTGTTTATGGACGGCCAGCCGTTGCGGTTTAACAAAAATTTCATTCATGCGGCTGAACCGCAGCCAGCCAGTTCCAGCGCCGGAGACATTCCTCATTGGATCGGTATTTGCTTCGATGCCGTCCGGCCCCCGATTTTTTGGATTTTTATCATGATATCAAAATATAACGAAAATATACGATATGATAAGAAACTTTAAGCTATAATTCCGCGCCGATCATGGATGCCAGATCCACCATTCGGTGGGCATACCCGCTTTCGTTGTCATACCAGGCAAGTACCTTGACCATATTGTCTGCCATGAATGTCGAGGGTGCGTCCACAATGGATGATAATGTTGATCCATTGAAATCTGTAGATACCAGCGGGATTTCCTCATAACCCAGGATGCCGGCCAGCGACGTTTCTGAGGCTTCTTTCAGAGCGTCATTGATATCTGATATCGTGACTCCGGATTTTTTTATGGTTACCACCAGATCGACGATAGAAACATTCGGAGTAGGAACGCGAATCGCAAGGCCGTTTAATTTTCCGGATAATTCAGGTATGACTAAAGCGACTGCTTTTGCCGCTCCGGTTGAGGTCGGAATCATTGACAATGCGGCTGCTCTCGCCCGTCGAAGATCTTTGTGCGGCATATCCACAAGCCGCTGATCGCCGGTGTAGGCGTGTATCGTCGTCATCAGACCGCATTTGATTCCAAAATTTTCGAGGATTATTTTAGATACCGGGGCAATACAATTTGTGGTACAGGACGCGTTTGAGATGATATGATGCTGCCTTGGATCGTACTGATTTGAGTTTACGCCCATTACGATGGTGATGTCCGGATCTTTTGCCGGTGCGGATATTATCACTTTTTTAGCGCCGGCAGCCAGATGCTTTGATACGTTCTCGGAACTTCGGAAAATACCCGTACATTCGGCAACAATATCGACATCGAATTTTTTCCAGTCAAGATTCGCCGGATCTTTTATGGAGGTTATCGGAAATGGCTTCCCGTCTACGTCGATTGAATTTTCGTTGGCCTTTACCTCATGATCCAGTATCCCATGAACCGAATCGTACTTGAGAAGATGGGCCATTGTGATAGAATCTGTCAGGTCGTTAATCGCTACCACATCAACTTCAGGATGCGTTAACGCGGCCCTGAAGACAAGCCGTCCTATTCTCCCAAAACCATTTATGCCAATCCTTACACTCATGCTCGGTTTCTCCTTCGTGTGGTTTTCGGATAATGTAATTTTCTCAGTTAAATAGTCAGTCTATAAACCTTGGTGCCGGCTTCACCTCCGGCGGGTCAGGTGAATGTGATGGATGTGCCGTGCTGCAGGTACTGCTGCAGATCAGGCCATATAATCTTTTTTATCAATTCTGTGATTCGAATGCAATATCCAAAGATAATAGGGGGGAACTTCGGTTTGCTATGTTCTTTTATTGCCCTTCAATATCCGGCTTGCCATGGAAATGCTTTTTTTCCCGAATGCCTCGAGTGTTTCAGCCAGCTCACTCAGCTCCTGGGTCCTGCGTAAATGGGTCGCTTTAATCAAAATGGGAAGATTTACACCGGATATGACTTCAACCCTGTCTTCCTCCAGGAATGAATAGCTGAGATTCGAGGGCGTGCCGCCAAACATATCCGTTAGAATCAATACGCCTTTGCGTTGACGGACGCGTTTAATCGTTTCGGCTATTTTTTTTCGCAGTTTGTCTGCGTTTTCATTTAAATCGATGGATACGGACTCCATAGCTTCAGGTCGAGATCCTTGAATGAATGTTGCTGTCTCGATCAACGATTCGCCGAGATGACAATGGGTAACGATAACGATGCCTATCATAGAATTATATTTAACTCCTTAAATTCGAAGATGCACGAAACGCTTTATTACAGCGGCCATCTCTGCTGGTGATCGATATTATCGATATACCGAACGGCTTATTAGTAACAAGTGAATCTGTGTGACTGTCCATTTCTATGGAATTCGAAGCTGCTGACCTGTTACCAGTAAGCAGTCGTTTCTATGATATCGAGCCTGCGGTATAGATGTCCTGTTCGATGTCTCTGTGGGTAATGTTTATCGTGTGCTGACCGGAAAGCAGATGCTTATATATTGCTTTAGCGATCGTGACTGAACGATGGCGTCCACCGGTACAACCCACAGCGATGGTCAAATACGCCTTCCCTTCTTTCTCGAATAACGGAATTAAAAAGTCCAGAAGATCTAAATATTTTTGTAAGAAAATCCGGGTTTCGGGGTTATTGAGAACGAAATTTTGAATTTCCGGGGACTCACCGTTGAGCGGCTTTAATTCCGGTATAAAAAACGGATTTGAGAGAAAGCGAACGTCGATTACCAGATCCGCTTCACGTGGAATACCGTATTTAAAACCGAATGAGAGAACATTAATCTGCATCGGCGCAAACTTTTTACTTTGTTGCGCGATGTCGAAAATGACGGCCTTTAATTCATGAACATTGAAACGGGAGGTGTCAATGATTTTATCAGCCGCTATTCTCAGCGCTTTCAGCTGCTCTTTTTCCGCCCGTATGCTTTCAAGCAGATTTCCGCATTGTGTCAGAGGATGATGCCTGCGCGTCTGACTGTAACGCTTGACCAGGGCGTCTTCGTCTGCCTCCATGAAAAGAATCGAATAATGATAGCCCTGCTGGTTTAAGAATTTAAAAACCGGGGGATATTTGGTCAGAAAACCTTTTTCCCTGAGATCCATTACAAAAGCGAAACCAGAGAGTTCAGAATCGTTTTCCAGTGGTAATTTCAAAAGTTTCGGCAGCAATGCCACCGGCATATTATCCACGCAATAAAACCCGGCATCTTCAAATGCATCAATTGCGGTACTTTTCCCAGAACCGGAAAGTCCCGTGATAATATGAATACTTAAATTTTTCACGTTAAAACATCTGCATCATGTGCCGTATAAGAATTGTGTGTGGTTTTGGGCGCTTAACCGAATTTCAATGTCCATCAAAAACGATATGCCGTTTCCATGTACGCCGGATTCGGGTTTTTATCCTCAAAATATTTCAGGGGGTGCGGGTAGATACTCGTCTGCTTTGAACTTGAAAAAACTACCCGCGATTTATGGATGAACCCATTTTAACGCTTAATTCGAAATAGAGGAGGTCCTCTAAAATTCCTGGTCCACTTCTTTTAAAAGATCCAGAACCTCCTCAGAATTTTTTGCTTCCATCAGTCTGGTTTTAAACGGCTCATTTTTCAGGATCTTGGAAATTTGAGCCAGTACTTTTAAGTGGATACCTGTAGAATTCTCAGGGGTTAACAATAGAAAGAAGATATGGGTCGGCTTCCCGTCGATAGATTCGAAATCAACGCCTTTACGGCTCAAGCCAAAGCCCAGTATCAAAGATTCAAGAGACTTGAGCTTGCCGTGAGGAATTCCGATTCCACCTCCGATTCCGGTGCTTCCCAGCATTTCTCTTTCCATCAGTACGTGAAAGAGTTTATCCTGATTGATCCCGGAAAGACGGGCTGCGGGCCCGACAAGTTCTTCAAGGATTCCTTTTTTATCTGATGATTTCAGATCAACCAGAATTGAGTCTTTATATAATACATCCAGAATTTTCATTTCGATTTATGCTTCAACTCCGGTTTCTATGCCAAGTTTGTATCCTTTCCGGGACTGGCATGTGTGAGCAAGGGGGGCAGCCAATCAGACGTTAGGCTGAATGAGCCCGTAATTCCCGTCGTTGCGTCGATACAATACATTGACTGCCTCTGTTCTTGCATTGGTAAAGACAAGAAACTGATTTGTTATCAGATCCATCTGCATGACGGCTTCTTCCACATCCATGGGCTTGTATTCAATATGGTTGACCTTGATATCTGTTTTGATTAAATTGTCATAATCTCCCGGCGCTGGGGAGGGGGTCGGTCTGGTTTTTGTCTTTGATTTTGAATTGTTTCTATACTCTCTTGATTTTTCTTTACTTTTTTTTATCTGTTTGTCCAGCTTGTCAATAACCAGATCGATGGCTGAATACATGTCGTTGGTTTTTTCCTTGCCATTAATATTGAGCCTGTCACCCGAAATACTGATTTCAGCAATATGACGAAATTTTTCAACCAAAAGAACTACGTTTGCTTCAGCTGGATTATCAAGAAATTTGTCAAATCGGTTGAGCTTTTCCTGAACATAGGTTTTCAGATGGTCTGACGGATCGGTATTCTTGAACGTTACAGCAGTCTGCATAAACAACTCCTTTTAGTATTGTTTACGTTTGTTCGAAGGAAGCACCTTCAGCATCTCTCTGTACTTGGCTACCGTTCTTCTGGCGATATCAATGTTTGACTCTTTTAACATTTCAGCGAT
>Ga0265294_10000718_pt1 | contig 44710 bp, 61 predicted proteins | sample MunlanPumphouse3_FD_192504 | JGI IMG/M metagenome (GOLD analysis project Ga0265294, IMG submission 192504) | Groundwater microbial communities from a municipal landfill in Southern Ontario, Canada - Pumphouse #3 | ecosystem: Environmental > Aquatic > Deep subsurface > Groundwater | place...
CTTATGGGTTCTTCATATTACAAAAGGTTTAAGTTCGGTACAAAAGAAGGAAAGACTAGATTCAATAAGATCCTGAAATGTATCATGGATAATGTAACAGAAAATCTAACATTAGGGGCCAATGTGGTTAACACTCATCGTTCATTGCTTGAACTTGAAGTTTTAAATTCAGCAGCAGTAACAAGTTTTGCCAATTTTTCCACTAATTGTTTTTCCCTTCAAAAAGTAAACACTATTAATTGTGCAGGTGCGAATACATTGTCAGAAATGTTTGGCAGTTGCAATCAGCTGCAAGGAACACAATTAATCAACACATCAAACGTCACAAACATAAATTCAGTAAACGATGGGAATGTAATTTCACGTTATTTCATTGCCGATAACTTAACAGCAGTAACAACAACAACAAACGCTTGGACTAACAATTACAACCTATCTTACATGGAAGTCCCTAACTTGGGCGTTTCATTTTCGGTGCAAAACTCGAATTTAGCTTATAAAATGGTTGTGGAAATCGGGGATAATCAATTAAAAGACTTAACAGCATTAACAACGCAAAATTTTGATATAAGAGGCACACCTGCGAGTTTGCATCCGAACATTGCAGCGTACAAGGTGGCGTTATTAGCAGCAAAGAATTGGAATTTAATCATTACTTAAAAAACTCAAACACGAACTATCTAATTAACTTACTCACAGAAAAGCCCCTCATTGGCGGATTCGTAACTTTAGGCGGAATCATTCCTTCGCTCATTGATACTGTCATACCGATTTGTCAGCTAATTGCCATACTGATTGGTATTGGCGTGGGTATTCTGACCATGATATTAACGTTCAAAAAAATAGTAGAAATCAATAAACGAAACAAAAATGGAAACAATCATTCAACATCTAATTAAGGCGTTCACATACGTCATTGACTCAGTGGACATGGTCTATTTAGTCATGTTCATGCTCACGTGCTACATTATTCTGAAAGGTTTTGAGGAGCCGTTACGACTCTTTAAATACCGATACGAAAAAAAATGGTTTACCCGAACAAGGACCATTGTCTTAGTTGTGGGTTTACTGTATGCCGTTTTGTTCGGTATATGCAAAATGAATTGGGGGCTACCGTACCACACAGCAGACAAGATGCCATACGGCTACGTGTTATTTTTCTCATTCATCGTTGGGCAGTTCCTGAACTTGTACGGTATTGAAACTATAATTGACGCTATAATCAAAGGCTTTAAGGGAGTTTGGCAGAAAGGTTTGGATAAATTCGGGAGGTCGTAACATGGAATTGACAGTTGAGAAAGTACTAAATTGGTACGAGAAAATGAAGTTTCCTTTGTTTGAAAACAACAAAAAGGACTTCAACATGAATCTGTTTGCTTACAGGGCATTGGACTGCGGAACTGATATGCCTAATGATTACGCAGGTGTTTTGTGGAAAGACCTGAAAGGAGAATGGCAGTTATATTATTTTCTCATTACTGCCGACCCTGGACTTGATGGATGCCTAAAGCCAACGAAAAAAGAAGGTGTTGCAATTATCAAACACAGCGAATATTATAGGGGTGTTTTTGCACTCGGCATTCATGCTGCCAACAATCCACGATACCGACATATGGCGCTCAGACAAGTGAAGGATATGAAATATTGGCGTGACAATAATCTGGACAACATAAGAGATTATGAGGGTAAGGTTCACGTAGGACTTTACAATACAAATTTCCATAGCACCCCGGAACATTGGATTTACAACCCCAAAATCAGGTTCAACTCCATTGGATGCCTTTGGGCTCCCGACAATAAAGAGTTTCACAAAACATTCATCCCTCTCATGCAAAAGGCTGAAAAGAACTGGGGCAACTCGTTTTCTTTGGCGTTTTTCTATGAAGGTGACGTATAATATAACAAACGTGTTACATATCAGAACATTAAACAGTTTTATCTTTGTCTAAACTAAAAACTAAAAAAATATGTCAGAATTTAATTGTCCTTTAGATTGTACTACTTTCCCATTCGAGAGTAAGTTCGATGACTGTACGCCTAACTATCAATTTGGCGAGGTCACACACATTTACATCGCCTCACATGATTATGCAGGTTTTACCGATGTCACAGATGACAGCGAAATCGCTCAAGCAATTGCCGACGGTGATGTAGTTTCTTTTCAAGTAAAAGGCTCACTCGGTGAACCTGAGCAGGAAACAACAGAGGGCCACATGGGGGTTGATATTGATTCAACACCTAAATTTACCCTTGAATTTGAAATCTTGGAGATCACAAAAGAAAACTACGAGTCAATGCAGAAAAGTTACTGCAATATCCCTGTGAAAATGTGGTATGAAACACGTGATGCACGTTTTGGCGGAGAAGCAGGAATTTCACCTTGTAAATTCAAGATGTTCCATTCAATTGAAATGGGATTCAACACCCTTCAGAAATTGCCTGGCCGCCTTCAGTGGTTTGCAAAGTCAGCCGCTACAATGGATATGAAAGTAACAAATTCATAAGGAGGTAACTATGAAAAACAACAGTTGTTCACTATTGCACACTCAGGAGGAAATTCTGAGAACAATCAGAGGCAGGGATGCCGAAGGACACACAGGGATAATCATTCAGGGGCCAACTTACGGCGGGCCTATTCCCGAAGAAATGAGAAAAAGAGGTTACACATTTGAGCAGATGCTTGGACTTGCTACCTTTGCGGATGGCAATTTCAGAGCATTAAGAGTCTGTTTGGTGCCTTCAACCGTACTGCCTTATGACGTATGCAACAAACATATTAATCTTGATGAGTCAATGTTTGATATGTTTTGTTTGACTGCACCTAATTTGGCAGGAATTCAAGAAGTTGCATTATGTGTACTCTATGACATGTCATAATGTACTCTTATGTTTTGAAATATGGCAATACCGCACACAACTGCAATAGTCAAGAAGTAGGCGGAGAATGGAGTTTACGAGCTTCACAGCCTGAGAAGTGTGCTGACTTCCGATCGGAATTTGTCGGCACACTTACTTTTTTGGGGCGAAGCTACGAGTTTCTAAAAAACATCGAAACAACGGATAAGTATGGAGTTGTGACTGTTGAGATATACAAGGATGGTTTGTTCTGGAAAGGCACGTTTGCAATCATATCTACAACTTTTGATCACTATAAGGGTTTTTGCTCGGTTAATCCTATCGTTGAGGATGAATACTCAGAACTCTTGCGCAGATGGCAAGATAAAACAGACATTGAAGGACGTACAGGCGAACGACTGAACACCTTTGTAAATTGGCTCTCAGGCGTTGAATTTCACGAGGTTGAAGTAAATAACGTGATTATGTGGTTTGATACTCCACCACTCACACCTTCACAGCCATTTGGGTTAATTGGAAGGTGGAATTATCTGTACAATATCGAAGGAGCAACAAACGATTCTTTTCAAGCAAAACATCAATTAAGCACTGGTTTTGGCTCTTTTTTTCTTGGGTATTGGCTGCCTTGTGCTGTCAATTCACTTGGTAATGATGTTGCCATTAATCAATTTTTCCGCAGCGTAGGCGGCTCTTTTGCGTTCGTGGGCGGCACTCCGTTCAATCTATTTTGGCAAAAGATGTGGCTGCTTCGTGGTTTTACAATTAAAAATTATGCCTTTGACGCTCCTTCTGGAACATGGAGAGCAACCGTAAACATGCTATTCATTAGGCAGTCAAGAGTGACGATCAATAATATTATCAACGTACCACAGCCGCCAAATGCGGACACGGTCGAAAGTAATGGGGTTGATGTACCTGTGTGGGATGTTCAATATTCAGAACCAACAACAGTTGACGGAAAGAATGCGACTAAATTCTATCGCCATGCAGCATCATTCTATAAAGAATTTAATCCGTTTTTCCTGCCCCAAAGTGGTGCAACAACGGTAAACTTGCCTGTATGGAATAACGGATGGACGTGGAAAATGGCAGACATATTCAGGCAGACACTACCTGCAAGATTGATTCCTGTTTTAGAAATAATGGCTTCCGATCAAATCGGAAAACAAAGAGGTTACACGCCTGCATTTCAACCAATTTCAGTAGAAAGTAAATTTTTCACCGACACAACAAATCCCGTTACAGGACTCGTAAACGACTTAAAAGACTGTTGTATAATTCAAAACAGAAGGCTCTCAGGGCTGCCATACGAGTATAACGAGACAATAGGGTTAATGAGTTTAAAGGACTTACTGACTTCACTATGTGAACATTTTAACCTACTTTGGGCGGTACGTGGCAATAAACTACAAATTGAACACGTGAGTTATTGGCTCAATCAGTACACTGAACGAGATTTGAGAGCTGTTGAGTCAGGAATTTACACTAAAAACAAAATTCAATACACATACGAAATCGGAGAAATTCAGTCAAAGGTTGACATGAAGTTTTCAATGTTGGCAGACAGTTACGACTTGGACGGAATACCGATTCTATACAAGCCTTTTCCAACGCAGGGCGCAAAGTCTGACAGTACAAAGACAGTGAGTGTACAGGCATACGGCGTAAGCTATGACAAAGTGCATGAGACACAAGAAGAAAACGGCTTTACTCTGTTGTCTCTCGAAAAGGTCGGCGACAAATATCAAGTCAAAGCAAACGAGGGACTAATCACAGGACAACCGTATATCCTCAATGAGCCGTTATCTGCATCACGTTGTTTTCAGAACTATCACAAGCACATGCAAGATTTAAGCAAGGGCATAATGAATAGTATTGAACAGAATTTTGAGGAAAGCGGCTATTTCAAAGAGCATGTAATTTCTTTACCCATTGATATTACAGAGGTTAAAAAGTGGCGAAGAGTAAGAACCGATTTAGGAACTGGCAGAATAGCACATTTTGAGTACCGTATGAAATCGGGTGTAGTAGTATTAACTATAATATATAGAGCAGATGTTTGAGAATTATCATAAGTGCATACCGATGTATTTGAATATCGGTGATCAGCATAATAAACTTGAAGATGTTGTAAGTACACAGCGTGAAACGTGGGCATGCCCAGGCAACTGGTTATTGCCTTTTCAAGTCACGAGGCGAAAAAATGCAAACAGTATTCCTTTGATTGAGATTTTCACTGAGGACGGCACTCTGTACGAGGTGTTGAACGACATTGCAAAGGCAAATGAAATCACGATCCACTCGGTAGGGTCAAGAGATTTTATTCAGTTTAGAGCCTCCAAAACACTATTGGAAACTATCCCATGTGGCAAATATTACTACAAAATGACGGCAATAAATACGTGGTATAGTGATATATTTACAGTGTATGAACCGGCGACATACGGAACGACTCAGAATATTGTTGTTATCGGGCAGGGCGTTTTGGTGAAAGACCCTGCCGATAACGTGAAGCCGCTACCAATTGCAAACTGGCAGATATTAGACATAATTCAACAGCAGAAATCATGAGCGAAAAAGTATTTACAATAAAGGGAAACGTTGAGGACTTAGTCAATAAATTAGATTTAGTTGATAAAAAGATTGACGAAGTTGATAAAAAAGCAGAATCTGGCATGAGGGGGCTAAAAACAGCCATGCAAGGAACAAATGCAGAAGCAGAAAAAAAGGCACTACTACTAAAGAGTGAATTGGAGCAATATAAGGAACTGAAGCGTGTATATGAATCAATGGGAGCTGGTCCCAAAAAAGATGAAATCGGCATATGGATGGAGGGAAAAAAGAAGTCAGCGGAAAAGCTTGGACACACCTTTGAGGAGCTAAAGCAAACAACAGTTCAATCTTTAGGGGCAATGCGTAAGGAGTTGAGGAGTCTGCGAAATGCAGACTTTGGGGCTATGTCGCCGCAGGAGGTGCAGAAGGTCAAAAAACGAATGGCAGAACTCACAGACGGCATTGATGACTTTCAGCGAGAAATACGTACAGCCTCAGCAGATGCAATTCCAGCAATGACAGCAGGGTTGCAAGGCATTGTCGGGGCGGCTGTTGGTGTGACTGGCATGATGTCGCTTTTCGGTGTCGAAAATAAAAAGCTGCAACAATCAATGATGGCGTTAATGGCAGTCAGTCAGTCGTTGACTCAATTCTATTTGATGCAGAAGCAAGGTACACTGAAGGTTATGAAGGCAACAATCGCCAACACAGCAGCGAAGATAAAAGCACGTATTGCCACCACAGCACTCGGAAAAGCAATGATGGCGTTGCCAATTGGCTGGATAGTCGCAGGACTTGCTGCAATAGCAGCCGCAGCAGTTGCGCTTACTCACATATTTGGCAAGAAAAAAACCACATTGGAACAGCTTGGCGAAAAGTATGCTGAAACATTCGACGAAGCTCTGACAGGTGTTGCGACAATGGCAATACTGGAAAAGAGCATATCAGCGGCGGAAGTCGGAACACGTGAATACACAAGAGCAATTGAGAAGTATAATGAAAAGGCGAAGGAACAAGGGCTAAGGACAATTGACGTAAACAAGGCACTGAGCGAACAAACGGAACTACTTGAACAGAATCGAAGGGCGTTGTTTGCAAAGGCGCTTGCTCAGGCGGTGGAGCAGGAAATGGTTGAAATTCTAAAAGAGCAAATCAAGCTGCAAAATGTACTGAACAAGAATCAATTTGACGGCATAGAACGTAAGATGATTGAGGCAAGAGTTGAGGAGCTAAAAGCTGAATATGCTGAATATGAAAAAATAATCATGTCGGCAAATGAATACTTGGGCGTTCTGGATGACATCAATAAAAAACAAGCGGAAGCAGCAGCAAAAGCCGAAAAGGATAAAAAACAAGCGGAAGCAGATGCAGCGAAAGCCAAACAAGAAGCTGAACGGCTGGCAGAGGCATGGAAAAGAGCTAAAGATGCGGCAATAGAATATTATGATAAAATTGTTTACGGCTCGATGTCGGCAATGGCTCAACTTCGTGCAGACTATGAAACAGACGTTCAGAAATTCGCTGAAAACTTGAACAAAAAATTCTGGTCACAGACTCAATTTGACAATGCAATGAGAATCAGAGCTGAGAAATTTGAGGCAGATGTCAGGCGCATGGAGTTTGAGGCATATAAGCGAAAAATTGAATTTGACAAACAGCGTCTGGAGTGGAACGCATTATTCCAGGGACAAATTGAAACAGACTATTCAGCACACTTGCAACGACTGACAGAGGCAGACAAACAACGTTATGCAAATCAGCTTGCAGCCATTAACTCTATTGTTAATGAGGAAGGATTGACGTATGATGAAAGACAGCAAATGCTTGATGAATACCTCGCAAATGGATTGATCTCTCAGGAGCAATATTACGCAACATTGAAGATTCTGGACACAAGCTACACAAATGCAGTTTTATCAAACATCAACAAAATAGGCGACACGTGGAGTACTGTATTTACAGCCGTTGCGGACATTCAGGAGGCAATCGCGGCAGGGGCGGAAGATGGAAGTATAAGACAAAAAGAGGCAATGAAAAAGGCGGCAATAGCTCAGTTATTGGCTACAACAGCCGTTGCAGGCGCCGACATAGCGGCGGCAATAATAGCAGCTCAAAAATTACTCTTTCCTGCAAATGTTATTGAAGGAATCCGAATTGGTGCGCTCGGAGTGTCACAACTGGCACGTATCAAAAAAAGTACGTCTGATATTCAGAAGATGAAACACGGCGGGCGTGGTGAATTTCAAGGCGCATCACACGAACAAGGCGGAATCAGATTTGGGAATATTGAGGTTGAAGGACGTGAAAAGTTTTGGGTACTTTCCAAACAAAAATCAAGACAATACGGTCACGTCATGGACGATGTTTTCGATAGGATAAACAGCGGAAAAGTTGCTAAACAGGGCAATTCAGTTAATAACATTTCGCTCAACGACAAATACACACGGAAGATATACGAGCAAATGCAGGACGAACAAGCCGTTCAAGACAATGGAAAATATGTAATTAAGACAAAAAACAATAGAACCATAAAAACATTCAAACAATGAAAAAGCACATAGTTTATTTATCAGCAATCTGCTTACTTGTCTTTGCAATGATTATCCGTTGCAACCGAAGCCCCGAAATCGACACTACGCAAATCGACAAACTCAAAGCCGAAATACAAGGCTATGAGAGCAAAATCGAGGGTTTGAAAGCTGACATCGCAGACAGTTATTTGGTAATTGACAGCCTAAAAAATCAGCCCGAAAAGATACGTACTGTTTACCGACATGAAATAAAGCTCATAGACGTCTTTTCTCATGCTCAAACAAGCGAATACCTATCTAACGCCGTAAAGATTGATTGTGGTGCAGATATGGAAGCCACACACACAATATTAAACAAAGACACAGTCACCATGTTTCACCTGCCAGAGATGAAATGTTTTGCGGCCTGGAGAGTGGAACGTGACAAATGGCACGATTTGGCTGATGTTTACGAAGGGTTGAATGTTCAATATGAGGATGTTGTTTTGAGTCAGTCTGAAATCATAAGCACTCAGGACACTATAATAATGAAAGAGCGTGAAATCTCAGGAACGTGGGAGCATAAGTACAGGGATGAAATCGGAGAAAGTCAGAAGCAGGAAAAACAGAAAAGGTTTTGGCGGGGTGTTGCAATCGGATCCGCTATCATAAATATTTTTCTGTTATGTAAATAATATATTGTATCTTTGCAATTCGTCTTACCACTTGGAAGAAGGAACTCGAAAAACGTACATCTAAAACGGTGTGCGTTTTTTGCTTTTTTTATGCTTGGTTAAATAAATTAGTTGTATCTTTGCAGTTCATGGTGTTATTTCGGTTATTTCCCCCTTTCCAAACGAGGCGAGGGGGTTTTTTTATGTAGCCGTTTGAAATAAATTAAACGTTTAAATAATTCTAATCGGATAGAGTTAGCAAACATCAGCCAATAACCGTATTAAAAAACTTATCCGTTTAACATCCGACTAATACTAATCGACTGTTGTATATTTGCCGCATGAAAAATATACAGTTTTTGGTTCAGGCATTTTATCTGGCAACAAACCCATGTTGTAAAAAAATGCAGCGTCAAGTAATCTACACAAACATGATTCATCCGCTATGTCTTACAGGTGACAACGGAAGACCCTACACGCCTGAAAAGGTGCAAAGTTATGTTTGCGAAGCACAACAGTTGGGGAGGCTGTGATTATAGTTGGCATTTAGTGAATAGGGTTAAAAAAAGTTCACTATATCTTTTATATGTTTGCAATCTGTTTAAATTGTAAATATGTAGGGGAGAAAACCTGCTATATTCAGAAAAGAACAAAATAAAATACCCACAACTCACACAAAAACAACAAGTTACAGATTATTTTAATTCTTTAACAAAACTTTAACATTTAGAATGTTGTAAGTTACAAAAAATGTCGTATCTTTACATCATAATTAATAACACAAAAAACCAACATCATGACAACAGCAGCACAAATTTTCAACTACATTCAAGGAATGAATCCATCAACACAAACAGTTTCATCATTAGGAACATTTGTAACTGAGATGAGTCAACAAGTAGCTGACAACTGTATTTCAGAGGTAGTACAAGTTTTAGTTAACTCAGACAAAACAGAAACACTTGCATTTAATATTATCAAGTCAGCAACAAGATTCACAGAAAAACAATTATGGGTAATTGCTTTTGAACTCGAAAAAAACGCTGAATTTTCTTCTATGGTAGTTGCGCATTACAATGAAATGAAAGCCAAATCAGACCAAAAAGCAGCCGAAAGCAAAGCTAAATTAGCAGCAAACAAAGAAGCATCATCAGACGTATTAGCGCCAATTAAAGCAGCCAAGAAAATTGGTGAATTTGGAAAATGGCTAAACACTTCAGGAAACCCATTCAGAAAACAACATTTTTCAAAAAAATACACACAAGAAGCAGTTAATTCTTTTTTATCAATTTAATAACAACAACATCATGAAACTATCAAAAACAGAAACCAATTTTTTACAGTACGAGTACAAAGGTAATGGAAAGTACAGAATTGCACGTTATGGAAGCAAAGCATATAGTCAAACAAACTTCCTAAAGTTCAAAACAAAATACCCCGAAATGCTTGTAATTCTCGAAGTCGGAAATGATGCACCGAGAGGGGGTCAAGTCGGACAATACAACATGGTTCAATTTACTGAGTCATTCCACAAGAAATATTCAGACTATTTGCAATCAATCGGAAAATAACAACCAAACGGGGAGCAGCATCCTACACTGCATTAACTTAACCAAAACACAATGAAAACAATTTACAGTCCAGAGGACTTAAAAACAGACAGCATTGTCATCAATTTAAATGACGATACTGAAATCAGAATAAGAATTAATCAGTTCGGTGAATTGGTTGTCAATAAACAATACTATGGTGAAGGCGAAAGCGGAATCATTATAGTGCCGTCTGTATCAAACGAAATTAAAATCAAATAAACAATGAAAACAATGACAACACTTATTTTATTCAGCATTGGGCTGACAGTAACAGCCTATTATTACGGAAGATGGTCAAAATTTGACAAGTCACCGATTGACAAAACAATCACAGTCAACCGCATAGAGATTGACTGCACAACGTACGAAATCGCATTAAGCGAAATTCGCAAGTACGAGGGACTCAGATTGACTCCGTATGAGTCAGGCGAACGTAGATACATTGGCTACGGTCATCAAATACGTGAATATGAGCCGTATCTGCTTGACGGAATAACCGAAGACTACGCTGAAAAGCTGCTCCGGAAGGACATGGAGCATCGAATATTGACAGCAAATAAATACTACAAGTTGGTGGGAAATCGGGCATTGGCAGTTGCCATGCTCGTCTATAATATCGGTGACTTTCGCATAACGAAGTACACTGACTCGGAGGGGGCAAAACAGTTTACCACCGTTCACAAAATGCTGTCGGGGTGGATTGATTTTGACGAAGCAATGTTCAGAGCATCGTGGGTGTCGTTCTGCAAGATTGACGGCAAGGTCAATAAGAAATTGCAGCAAAGAAGAGAAGCAGAAGTAAACATATTTTTTTCACGATAACAACATAAAACAATGGAAAACAAAGATTTACCAGCATTTGCAAGCGTAGCAATGTATGGGGGCGATGGTTACATGCAAAACGGATTAACCAAACGAGAATATTTCGCAGCAATGGCAATGCAAGCCTTAATTGCAAATCCGAACATTAAGCGACCTGAACAAAACGCAAATTTGAAAAATGATTTAAAAGCCTTTGCGAGCATTGCAGTTGAATATGCCGATGCAGTTCTTGCGGAGCTCTAGCATGAATGCTAACTTGCGTATATGTACAACAAACAAACAATAAACAAAATGACAAAATACGAAATAATCTTAAAAACCTTCCGAGCCATCAACGGCAATCTTTCGGAAACGGAATACAAAACGAAGTTGAGAAACTTTGAAAAGCAGCTCAAAAAACAGATGTGGAAAGGCTCCACAATGCAGAGCCAAACCCGAAGTTACCAACGTTTCACAAAGGGACTCACTAAGAAATGGAAGCCCGAATGGACGGCAGTGGTTGAGAAGCTGCTTGGCGTTGAATACATGAACGAGGTGTTCGCATCCAACGAGTTGATAAATATCAACCCAAAACCTGCAAAAATGCAGAGGCGGAAACGAACAAAAGCGGAAAATAATTTGTAAATTTGTAAATAAAAACACCATGACAGAACAAGAATTAAAAGAAATCTGCTCCATAAAGGAGAACCGCCATAAAATATATAAACTGGCGAAAGAATATCAGCAACAGGACAGCAAACCTTATTCAATGTGTTGGAGTATAGCCGATGTTGTGTGCAGTTGTTATATGTGCGGAAAATCCATTGACCATCCAGAAGAACAATATGATATGTACGGAGAAATGGTATGCCAAGATTGTTGGGATTATAATATGTACCAAGCATTGCAAGATGGTGGTGGTATGTAGTTCTACAATTGCGCCCAACGGTTTGCAAATATAAAATCGGCAGGGATTAAGTGCAAAACCCTATCAGCCGACACGAATGATAAATAGTAGCACACAGTATAATTCAGCTACACAGCCCTGCTGTTTTATATTTGATGTTATGGGCTGGCGTTTAATACTTTATCAAAATGTACGAAAACACAAATTCAGAACCAACGCCATTGAAAAAAATGAGCGAACATGATTCAGTTGCCAACGATATGGGAAACCATATTTGCAATTTCAATCCTGAACAACAAAACGAAATGTTAAGAACTATTCGACAAATTGTTGCAGAGCGTAGGCATATGAACATTGAAGAAACTGAAAAGCAACTTGCTTACTTGAAAGAAACTTTTCAGAATTTGTAAGTTATTCGGGTGAGCGTGGGGACTGTCTTACGCTTGCCCATAACGTTTTGCAGCTATGCCCAGTTGGGCAATTAATAGCACAAATTTTCAATAACAAATAAAACTTAATAAAATGGAAGAAATATCAAAGAACAAAGAAACCGCCCAATTGGGTATAGGTGCTGTTATGGGCAGTATTTTGTCCGTAGCAAATGGATGGGGTGAAGCATCAACTTTTTACAAGGTTGGTAGTTATTACGAAAAAGTAGAAATAGCAAAAATACAGCAAGAAACGAAGGTATTGGGTGCTGGATATTACAACAATTTGACAATAAACTGCTACGTTGGTTATAGCGGTGATGGTAAAAAGTTGTTTGAAATAAATGATGGTGCGAATGTCGAGGTTCGATATTGCCCATAACGGAACGCAGGTATGGAATCGGTTTTTTACGGATTAAATAAACGAACATGAAAATAGAATACGACATTGATTTTGAAAAAGTAATGAATGAACTACAAGCCAATTTTGGATGGAGTAACATTGATGTATTGCCTGATAGTTATAAAGATTTGCTAAATGACACTATAAAGGCAGTAAAAAACTGTTCTATACCGGTATCCGTGTATGATTTCGTGCAGGGATACCGTTATGCACTTTCAAACAGCAGTAAAGATGATACGAGTAATAAACTTAACTATTAACCACAACCCTGCATGAATTATACATGGGGTTATAAAACGGCTTTTTTATGAAAACTTTTGTATTAACAGTTTCAAGAACTTTCCCGAAAACTCACAAACGAGCAGGGCAACAAACTTGGTTTGTCGAAAAAATAAACGAGGCTGGAGTGCCCATTTCAGATGAGCCAATAATGGGTAAAAAAATACACACAATAAGAGCAAATTATGAACTTTGGGAAAAACGGGCAAAACAAATAAATGATGGAAAAGCAATACTTTCTGTTAGATATTGGAGTGGGAAACCATACAACTCCAAACAAGTTGAATTTTGCCGACTAACTAAAATAGGTTTGCAAAAACTTGACAACCCGACAAATTTTGCTTGGGCTGAAATTGATGGTAAAAAATGCAACTGGGAAGATGTTGCAAAAAATGATGGATTGTCATTCGATGATTTCTGCGAGTGGTTTAAAGTCAGACAAAACAACCCTATGGCAGTAATTCACTTTACGGAGTGGCGTTATTAAGCTGTTTTATAACATATAACTAAACGTTAAACATAGGAGATATTAAAAATGAAAACACAATTTATGATTTTAATTTCAATGGTATGCTTAATTGTAGTAGCACTTTGTAATACTACCACAGTTACAGCAATCACAACAACAAGTCCACAAACTTATGAATCTTTCATGATTAATGGATTTGAATCACCCTCAACAGTCGTACTTGAACGATTATGGCCTACAGAAAAACAATAATTTAATTAAAACATATTATCATGAAAATAACATATTTAATTTCTGCTTGTCCAGTTTGTAATTTACCTACAGACCAATTTTCAATGGTTCCTGGTAATAATCATGACAGGCTGGATTGCAAAAAGTATCTAAACTGATTGAGGAAGACAAGGATGTCAAAGAAGCATTGCATAATTTAATTGCAATGAGTGTTCAGAGTGCGTTGGCAAATGAACGCTAACGGTCGAGGCTATGAGTAGTGCAGCCTTGCAGACCGTATCAAATTAGCACTACACTTGGTGGCTGCATTACTTATAGCCTTTGTTAGCCACCGTATTTTATTGAATGTTAAACTTTTAAAATTATAAATTATGGAAACTTGGTTGATTCAACGAGGAAATTTTGAAAACAGAGAACACAAAAACGGAATAGATTCTATTTTGAATTTTGACTATATGGGTAGTTCTGAATTTGAGTGGGGAGCTTTACCTAAATCACTTGGTAATATCCGAAGTGAATTAAACGAATATACCTATTTAGACGTACCAATGCAAGATAAGGTTATTACTGTTTTTTGTAAAGATTCACAAAAAAGCGACATAAAAACATATTTAACTGAACTGGCAGAAAACAAAATGAGGTTAAAAGAATTTTCTGCTTTTGATTCTTATATCAAAAACGATGGATATTTCAAAGATAGATTTGATTTTTGGTGGGATATTGAAAACGATTTAATGTTCTGGAAAAAGAATAATGAGTTTGAAACCAAATTCAAAACTATCATTGCTACAAAGCCGTCTTAATATGGTGGCTAACTTGCATATATACGCAACAAACAAATAAAAAAAGGCACTATGAAAACACTAATCATTATCATGTTACTCCTCCCTCCCGACACCATCAAGCCCGACACAACGAGGCAGGTAATGGAACGAAGGATTGAACACTTGGAAAGAGAAAACAAGCTGTTCAAAGTCATTGCAGGAGTCACAGGCGGACTTGCACTATTTACTCATTATTTGAAAAAGGATTTTAGATGAGCGAATCAAAACTACAACAAGCGTGTGTGAGGTGGTTCAGGTACCAATACCCTGGCATCCTAATCTTTGCCATCCCAAACGGTGGACAACGCAACAAAGTCACAGCATCCATTCTGAAAGCGGAAGGCGTTTTGGCAGGTGTTCCTGACCTGTTCATCGCAACGCCAAACGGCACTCATTCGGGGCTGTTTATCGAGATGAAATTCGGCAGCAACAAGCCGACGCTGTTACAGCATCAAACGATGGGTAAGCTACTAAACAGCGGATATGATGCTGTTGTGTGCTGCTCGTTTGATGGCTTTGTTGAGGCTGTGGAAAATTACATTAATAACAAAATAACATTTTAACATGAAAACACACACATTTGAACGCAACGGCATCACGTCAACAGTTTACCTTCAGGACTGCATGGAGTTCATGGCAGGGTGCAAGGATAAGCAGTTTGAATTGGCTATTGTTGACCCTCCATATGGGATAAATGCAGGGAAAATGACAATGGGCAGTGGGAAGCATAAATTTAGCAAGGATAAAGAATGGGACAATGCAATACCTACTCAAAATTGGTTTGTAGAATTGTTTAGAGTCGCTGAAAATCAAATTATTTGGGGAGGCAATTATTTTTCTGAATACCTACCACCATCCCCACATTGGATTGTATGGGATAAAAAAACCCTAATTTATCGTTTGCAGAGGGTGAGTTGGCATGGGTAAAAAGTGGCAAAAATCTTAGAATATATCAACATTATTCTGCTTTAGTTGAAAATGGAGGTAAAATACACCCCACCCAAAAACCGATTGCCCTCTACAAATGGCTGCTCCACAACTACGCAAAGCAAGGCGACACGATTTTGGACACTCATTTAGGCAGTCAGTCGTCCCGAATTGCAGCCTTTGAGATGGGCTTTAACTTCGTTGGCTGTGAGCTTGATGCGGACTACTTCCACGAGGGCAACAAACGATTTGATAATCACGTAAAACAACTTAAACTATTCTAATATGAAATTAATAATTCACACAAAAAAAATGCCATGCGGAGAGTGGTCGTGTTATACGACCTATAACAGAATAGACAAGGCTTTTGTTGGAAATATATCTGTCGTTGCGGATATGATGGATTGGGTAAAAAAAAGATTTAATGGTGAAATCATATGGACTGAACCAGTAATACACCATAAAGAAATAATATCAAAATACAAATTCAGAATGCCTTGTATTGATGAGGAATGTAGGCGACGAGTGTAAAACAACTTAAACTATTCTAATGCGCAAAATAGAAACATACGGCAACATCGTCAATGGCAAACTGAAAATTGCAAAGCGTGAGCATTTTTACAAGGCTATTGAGGCATTGAAAGATTGCAGGGTCAAACTGATAGTCCAGAAGCAGTACAAGCAGCGTACCGACAAAGAAAATCGCTACTATTGGGGCGTTATCGTGGACATCTGGCAGAATATCATTCAGGACGAATGGGGCGAGTATTACACATCCGAGCAGGTGCATGAGTTCCTCAAGCTCAACTTCAACACAAAAGAGGTCGTATGTGAGCAGACAGGCGAGATATTGCAGATTGTCAAGTCAACAACCGAAAACAGCACTGTCGAAATGGAGGAATATATGGAGGTGTGCAGGAGAAAAGCACTCGAAATGTTCAATGTTATTATTCCACTACCGAACGAGCAAATTGAAGCAGAATTCACCGTTTCAGGACTTTAACATTTATTTAACTTTTCAAATGTTGTAAGTTACAAAAACTGTAGTATCTTTACAATATGAAACAAACACAAAAAACCATGAAAAACGCAATCCTTTTCTTTACTGAAAAAAACGGAGCAATAGACATCAACAATGCTAAGCTATTTATTGATGATGATGAGTACACAATAAGACACCTAACGCAAGGTGGGTATTTCTCAAAAGCAGAGCTGATGCCTTATTTTCAATATGAACTAACAACTGAATCTGGACAATCTTGTATATTTGTTAGTGACGAAGTTGCAGAACTAATACTGAAAAACAACTGTAATCTTACAGGTAAAATATGGAACAACAATTCATCAGCACATGAAACTGTTGCAGAAAGAATAAATTCAAAATATGGGGATGGAGTCGCTATGAATGCAGTAAAAGGAATAGACTATTAACCAACACAAATAACATCATGAAAAAAACAATCAAACAAAGATTAATTAAACTCCTTCAACAAGGGGAAGTCAGCACATTTAACAGGTACAGAAGATTGACGCACAATACATTTATTGACCTCGCAGGGGCAAACCTCACAGGGGCAGACCTTGATTATTCTGTCTTGTTTTTGGGATGTCCAAGTTTACTGCCAAAGACAGATGAAAAGCAACGCACTCAACTTTGTTTCCATTTTCTCAGTTGGATTAAAAACAGCGAAAATGCAACTGATTTTGAGAAAGAATTATATAGTTTTGCCTTAGATTACGCAAACAAATTCCACAGAGCTGACGTTGAAAGATTGGAGGAAATGAAATGAAAAGAGAAAAAAACGAACTCAGCACCTTCCAAAAAGTCGAAGGACCATACGACTGTCAACAAATGACAATCGTACAACTCAAGCAAGAATGCCCGATATGTGGGCGTGTGACCCTGCTCGAAGGCGAAATATCCAACAATACGGAGATTCTGTATTGCTGTGAGCAATGCGAAAAAACGCACACATTATGCGACTGTGGAGAAGTCGCACCGATTAAGAGAAGGCTGTGTGATGTTTGCTGGGAGCAGTACCTCTCAACCGAGCAGGACTACTTTATGCAAGAAGATATTCATAACCATAAAACCATAAAATAACCATGAAAACACACTGGAAAAAATTAGAAAATCCCGATTATATCGGAGCGTATTCACTCGAACCAACCAAAGATTTGACCGTCACTATTGAAAAAGTAGTACGCGAAATGATAACAGGTACAGGCGGGAAAAAAGAAGAATGTTCAGTAGCTTACCTTGTAGGACAAAAACCTATGATATTGAACAGAACCAACCAAAAAACAATTGCAAAGGTCACAGGCACTCCATATATTGAAGAATGGAAAGGTAAGCAAATTACCTTATATATTGCACACATCAAAGCATTTGGAGAAGATAATGTCGAATGTTTAAGAGTTAGGCCGACCTCTCCGATTCAAAAACTACCCGATTTACTGCCATCAGACAAGGCGAATTTTGAAAAAGTATTAGCCGCTTTGAAAAACGGATTTACAATTGAGCAAATTAAATCAAAGTGGTCAATTTCATTGGCTACCGAACAACAACTAAAACAGGAGGCAGGTATATGAAAGACTTTAAAATTAGAGCAAGTGCAAGTGGTCAGATAATGACAAACGATCGCTCAGGAAAAGAAATGGGCGAAACTGCAAAAACATACTGTGTCAATTGGCTAAAAGAGCAGTTATATGACCGCAAAAATGAAATCAGTTCAAAGTACATGGAGAAAGGCACAATCATGGAAGATAATTCACTTGATTTAATTGCTGAATATTACGGATACGGAATGCTAATCAAAAATGAAAGGCATTTTGAAAACAACTACATAACAGGCACTCCAGATGTGCCGCTAAAAGACAAAATTATAGATGTCAAAAATTCATGGGACTGTTTTACTTTTCCTTTATTCAGTGACAAAATTGATAAAAACTACTTCATGCAAGGCCAATGTTATATGGATTTGTGCGATAAAGAAAGCTACGAACTTATTTATGTACTGACAAACACTCCCATACACTTAGTAGAGCGTGAGGCTTACTACTTTGCCAAAAACATGGGATATGATGAGCTTGATGCAGAAATATGGAATGAGTTTGTGAAAAAGCACAACTACGACAATATACCGCTTGAATTGAGAATTAAAAAGTTTGAGTTCAATCGTGACGAATCCGTAATCAAAGCAATCAAACAAAGGGTGTTAGATTGTAGAGATTATATTGAACAATTGAAACAACAAATTTAATCACCGTAAAAACAAAGTAATCATGGAAAATCAATTAGTAACATTACCTGCCGAAGTGCAGCAAATTGCCGAAAATGTATCGGTTGAAAAAAGAAACGAAGTTCAATCAGTTTTAAATCATGTGTTTAATGGAGTAGCAAAAATGAGAGAGCAATTGGAAACAGTTGTAGTTGCAGACGAAAACGACCGAGCTAATATGAAGTTAGCCAACACCATTCGATTAGGCGTTAAGAATGTAAGACTAAGCGCTGAAAAAACATTTGATGCGAAACGTGCAGAAGTACAACAACAAATGCTGGCTTACAAAACAGAAGACTCGTTGTGGCTGAAAGCAAAACAGACAATGCAAATTCTCACTAAAGAAATTGAAGAAAATGCACGCTGGAAAGAGGAAACAAGAGCAAGATTTGAAGCTGAACAAAAAGAACTCGAAACTCAAAAACGTATGCTTAGAGTTCAGAAAGTTGCTCCCGAAATTACACGTAACGAGTTTGAAAACATGAGCAATGAAGTCTTTGAAAAGTTCGCCACAGGCTTAGAAAAGGCATACACAGACAAAATTGAAGCAGAAGCCAAAGCGGAAGAGGAAAGAATTGCAAAGGAAAAGGCAGAAGTTGAGGAACGTGAAAGAATCAGAATTGAGAACGAAAAACTTAAAGCAGAGGCAGAGGCGAAAGAAAAACAACTACAAGCCGAAAGAGCCAAAGCCGAAAAGGAGCGCAAAGAGGCAGAAGAAAAGGCACGTATTGAAGCTGAAAAAGCAGCAGCAGAAAAAGCCAAACTCGAAGCCGAAATCAAAGCCAAAGAAGCGGAAGCGGAAAGACAACGCAAGGAGCAAGAATCCAAAGCAGCAGCAGAACTCAAAGCAAAGCAAGAGGCAGAAAAGAAAGCCGCAAACGCTCCCGATATTGACAAAATCAATCAGTTGAAACTTCAACTTAGCAGCATACAAATGCCAGACGTGAAAGGCGAAGAAGCCAAGAAAATCGTCGCAAATGTGCAAGTACTCATTGAGAAAGTGACAGGCTATATTACTGACAATGTAAACAGACTGTAACTATGAGATACACAATAACAATCGACTTTTATGTCGAAGAATCAGCAGACGACTTGGCAATCCTCAAAGCGGAACAAATCCGCAGACAGGTTGAGCAGGACAAAACGGCATTTGATGTCGAAGTCATCAAAATCTGCGAAACGAAATACGGCTCAATGACAGAAAGATTAATCACAAAAAAAAGGGACATATGAAAGCAGAAAACAAGTATTTTGAAGCACTGAAAGAAATTCATGCTTTAGACAACATCAACAACTTAAAATCAGAGGTTATCACAATTAAACATGGTATTGGCAAATCAATACTGTACTACCTAAAGCAACTGGCTATTGTCAAGCAAACAAAGAGGAACACTTACGTTTGGATTGCAGGAGCTCCGACTATGCAAATGGCTGCGGATATTTTGAAATTCATTAGAGAGTACAACTTAAATGGCATGAGAAGAAGAAGGGAGGAAAGATCCAAACTGATAGGAGAACTTTTATTCAATGAGCCAAAGCAAGGCGCAACATATCAAAACAGTGCCACTGAAATTACTGAAATTACAGAGGATGTAAAATGTTATCGAGCAAAAAATGGCGCTGTTGTGTGGATGACAGACAGCGATTTGAAAAGACTCAATTTTGAAAAAGTTGTTCCAAAGCCAACGCTAACAAAAGAAGAAATTGATGTCAAAGTTCAAGAGTTCATTCATGAGCTGAAAACTAACTTTACAATAAAGGAGTAACTATGAAACCAGAAATCACAACACCGAAAGAACACGCTGAACTCATCAGCAATTATCAGCAGTTCCTGCAAGAAGTCAGCCCCGAAATACCGAGCCACAAGCTGTTTTTTGAGTACCTCGTATGGTGCCGGAAAAGGGACACCAGGCACATGAGCAAAAAATGTTTTGAGAAAATTAACAATTCAAGTAAAAAATAATTTGTTCAATTCAAAAAAATAGTTATATCTTTGTAGCGGCAACTTTAAAAGAACAACAATGAACACACAAAATTCAAATCTTACATACTCCAACATTAGAGCCTTTCGGGTAGTTGCCAAACTTGTTCAGCCCGAAGGCTTTTTTGTTGGTTATTGGAGGCAACCCAAATGAGCAAAGACCCTGCATTTTTATTTTATCCCAACGACTACATTGGTGGAACTATGGGTATGACCTTTGAGGAAAAAGGCGCATATATGGAACTTTTAATGATGCAATTTAACAGAGGTCATATGACCTTACATATGATTGGTCAAACAGTTGGTCAACTTTGGGACACATTAAAGGATAAATTCACTCAGGATGAAAATGGACTATGGTATAATGTCCGTTTAGAAGAAGAACAGAAAAAGCGAAAAGAGTACACACAGAGCCGAAGAAACAACAAAGAAGGTAAAAATCAATACACAAAAAAAAGTGGTCATATGACCTCACATATGGAAAATGAAAATGTAAATGAAGATAAAGTTATAAATGAAGATAGTAGTAAAGAAGAAGAAAAAGAAATTTTTAATTTCAAAAAATCATTGATTCAATACGGATTTAATAAAGAATTGGTTAATGATTGGATGATTGTGAGAAAAGGCAAACGACTTGCAAACACGCAAACTGCATACAAAACATTTATCAGGGAAGTTGAAAAAGCAAACTATGATAAAAATGCACTGCTTGAAATTGTGGTTGCTAAAAGTTGGGGAGGGTTTGAGGCTGGATGGAATTGGAAGGATGAAGTAAAAAACAGTAGTAACAAAATTAATACAAGCGAATTATGGAGCCAATAACAAAAGAAAAAATAGCAGAATTAATACTTATTGAGTATCAGTTTAACAACTATTCCATCGACAAGGAAACGCTAAAAAAAATAGCGGAAACAATGGAAACAATGTATTTAAAGGCAAATAACAAAAAAGTAAACATAGAAGAATTTTTTGAGAATTTGCATTATGGTGAATATGGTGTTATGTTTAAGCAGTCAAGCGATATAATATCAAAGTTCAGGAACTACATTCAGAGCAAAAAAACTGTTTTAGCATATTAGCATCATGAAAAAGTACCAAAGCTCAAATACGAAAAAACTCTATGAAATTGATTTTGTTGGAAAACGAAACAAGTGTCCAGAGTGTACGGATGACCGCCGCAAAAAGTCTGCAAAGGATATGCAGTATTTTAAAGATACAGACACTGCCTATTGTTTTCACTGCAATACAAACTACTTTGTGTTTAACCCATACGAAAAGGCAAAGGAGTATGTAAAGCCTAAATATAAAAACATTACCAACCTCACCGATAAACTGGTAAAATTTTTTGAGTCCAGAGGCATCAGCCAAACGACACTCAATGAGATGAAAATCTACTCAGATTTTGAGTATATGCCTCAGTTCTCAAAAGAGATTGAAACAATTTGCTTTCCGTTTTTCATGGGTGATGAATTGATAAATATAAAATTCAGAGGCGCAAACAAGAGTTTTAAATTAGTGAGCAATGCAGAATTGATATTTTACAACTACAATGCACTACTTAACAACAAAGAGGTGATTATATGTGAGGGTGAAATTGATGCCTTGAGCTGGTACAACTCAGGATTCAAGAATGTTGTTTCGGTACCTAATGGAGCAAACAAGAATCTGGAATATCTGGACAACTGCATATCGGTATTTGATGAGATTGAGTGTGTATATTTGAGCTGTGACAATGATACAAAAGGCATTGAGTTACGTGATGAACTCATCAGACGTATTGGAATTGAAAAATGTAAGATAATCGACTTCAAAGGCTGCAAGGATGCAAACGACTTTTTGCAAAAGTATGGACTTCAGGAGATGAAAACAGCATACGAAACAGCAAAGCCAAAGAAGTATGAGGGTGTTGTTGAGATTGATTCAATGTATAGTGATCTGAGAAATTACTTCGAGCAAGGAGAAAAACAAGGGCTAAAAATTGGAGTTGATGACATCGACATATATATCACGTGGGAAACATCACGCCTGGCAGTTGTGACAGGAATACCAAGTTCGGGCAAAAGTGAATTTGTTGATTACATTTTGACAAAGCTGAATTTAGTCCATGGTTGGAAGTCGGTTTATTTCACACCTGAAAATTATCCTTTGAAGTATCACTATGAAAAGCTACATGAAAAGATAATCGGCAAAAGGTTTACAAAGGATATTTCAACCGACTTTGAATTTGATATGGGGTTTGATTACATCAAAGATAATTTTTTCTATATTCTGCCTGAACAAGAAACAACATTAGCCTATGTTTTGGAGCGCACAAAGTACCTCATAAAAACAAAAGGCATTAAGTGTTTGGTGATTGATCCGTACAACAAGCTCGAACATGACATACAGGCAGGAGGCAGCGAAACCAATTACATAAGCAAGTTTTTGGACAAATTAACCCACTTTTGCAAACTGTATGACATTTTGATTATACTAATTGCACACCCTCGAAAAATTCAAAAACATGAAGTGCCAACACTCTATGATATTAACGGATCTGCGAACTTTTACAACAAATGTGATTACGGATTTACTGTGCACAGAACAAGAGGCACAGACGGTGCGATGAACAATGAAGTTGAGGTACATTGGCAAAAGATAAAATTCAAAAACTTAGGAAAGCAAGGAATCACCGAGTTTGTATATAACTACAACAACGGAAGATTTGAGCCGAAAACACCACAGGGCATCAATGGTTGGGACAATAGCAATTGGCTAACAAAAGGAATAGAGCCAATACAGCTGCAACCGATAGAGCCGAAAAACACATTCACACCATACAAGGAAGTTTGGGACGATGAACCCGATTTTTAACCGATTAAATAAACGAAAATGGAATTAAAAACAGCAATAGAAATACTGGAATACCATCAGGAATGGAGGCTTGGTAAAAGAGAAGATATGATTCACGAGCCAAAAAAGCTAACAGAGGCTTTGGATATAGTACTAAGCGAGGTTAAAAAATTTCGTTTAGGTGCTGTTATAAGTTCGGTTTGCGATTGCGAAGCACATACTTTTTATGAATGGGAAAAAGATGAAAATAAATGCAGTCAATGCAATAAGCCGATATACAGGCAAACTGGCTTATAACTTGCAGATAAACGAATAAATTAACTTTGTAAAAAATAAACCTATGAAAGACATCGTAATCGTAGATATTGACGGAACAATATCAAAAGTCGGAGAAAGACTAAAGTACTTACAAAGCGACCCCAAAGATTGGGACTCATTCTACAATGATTGCTTTGAGGATGAACCAATAGACCAAATAATCAGCTTGGTTGACACTTTGTATTGGGCAGGGTATAATTTAGTATTTTGCACAGGAAGAAGGGAAAGCTGCCGAGAAAAAACAATTAATTGGATGAAAAAGCATTTTGAAACAGAAGTTGTAAATCGCAATTTGCTTTTAATGCGCCCAGACAAAGACCATCGCCACGACACTGAGGTAAAACCCGAACTACTGAAAAAAGCAGGTATTGAACTAAATGAAGTTGCTTTTGTTTTGGAAGACAGAAACTCAATGGTGCAAAAGTGGCGAGAACTTGGGCTTACGTGCCTACAAGTAGCGGAAGGAGATTTTTAAATTAAAAACCTAAACCAATATGAGCGAACAAAAAATCTATTGCGGCAGCGCAAAGAAAATCACAACACAGTACGGAGAACTAATGAAAGTGTCATTCAGTCGAAGTGACATTGAGAAACTCACAGCCAACCTCAACGAAAAGGGATGGGTAAACCTGAACATCTCGGAGCGCAAAGAAGCGGACAAATACGGCAACACACATTCAGTTGTTGTGGATAATTGGAAGCCAAGTTAAAAATAAATTTGCATCGAGTCAATAAATTAACTATATTTGCAGCATGGAAACAAAAGAATTAATCGAAAGTATTGAAGCTCTGCTCAAATCATACACTGAGAAAACAGGGTTAATCGTGGAGCATGTAAGGGTTGACTATCAAACTGATTCGACCGCAAAAAAAGAAACTACAAACTACATGATTGAAGTCAATCTAAGCAAACAACGGTAAAATGAAAGCAGACCAAGACACCGAAAGCATACTTGAATCATTAACCGAAAAACAAAAAACGTTTTGCCGTGAATACATCTATGATTGGAACGGAACAAGGGCTGCAATCGTAGCAGGGTACTCAGAAAAAACAGCAGCAGTAACAGCACATGAAAACCTAAGAAAACCTAACATTCAACAGTATATCAAAGAGATACAGGCAGACATCGAAAAACAAGCAGGTATTTCACGGCTTCGAGTGCTTGAGGAGTATCAAAAGATTGCATTTACCACAATAGCGCACCTTCATAATACTTGGATAGAACTAAAAGAATTCGAGCAATTGACAGACGACCAAAAGGCGTGTATTGAGAGCATAGAAACAAAAACCATTAAGCGTGTATTAGGCGACAATGAAGAGGGTGTTGTCATGCATACTGAGTATGTTAAAATAAAACTATTTAGCAAGGAAAAGGCACTTGAGAGTATTTGCAAGATGTTAGGGTATAATGCACCTGACAAAATCGACCACACCACAGGAGGCGAAAAGATAAACACGAATTTACCACCGATAATCATTCAAGTGGATGAAGATAAGTAAGCCACAACGTGAAGTACTGAGTTCCACCGCTCCGATAACGCTGTTTTTAGCAGGCGTAGGAAGTGGCAAGTCACATATTGCAGGCATAGTTTCAATCAAGTACATAAAAGAAAATCCAGAGGTTAAGGGCTTTATCGGCGCAAACACACACTTACAGTTGTCACAATCAACCCTCACACGTATATTTCAGGTGTGGGCTTCGTTGGGTGTTTACGAATACAACGACAAAACAGGCACAGGACATTATGTTGTTGATAAGAAACCGCCTAAACACTTTCATGTCATTGATTCATCATTCAGAGAGTATTACGGCATAATCTCATTCATAAACGGTTGCAGTGTGTTTATCGGATCAATGGAAAATGCAAAGGCGCACGATGGAAAAGAATTTGGTTGGGGTATATTGGACGAAACAAAGGACACGAGAGAATCAGACGTTAAAGAGGTTATTATTGCCAGGCTCCGACAAAAAGGCATCAAGAAAGCAGGCAAAGATATTTGTCCCCTGTATATCTTCACATCTCCAGCAAAGGTCAAATGGCTGAATGAGTGGTTTGAGATGGATAACAGTATTGGCGAGATAACAAGAAGGTGTATCAGTAAAACAGAGTATTATGTTTCTCGCACTGTAAACAAAAAAGTGATTATATCGAGTACATTTCATAATCTATCGAACTTGCCCGAAGGGTACATCGAAAACATACAGGCAAACAACAGCGAAGAAAGGTCAAAGGCTCTCATATACGGCTATCCATTCAGCGCAACAGGCGGAGAGTATTACAGCAGTTTCAGCATTCAAAAGCACGTTTCAGATGTTCAGTACATGCCCGAAAAGGCTCTACATGTGAGTTTTGACCAAAATGTCAACCCTTATACGCCTGCATTGGTTGCACAAATCGACATTCAGGATGATTATATTTACGTTAATTTCATTGATGAGGTCATCATGAAGCACCCGAACAATAACACAGAGGCATGTGCAAAAGAGGTATTAAAAAGATACTACACACACAATGCAGGGGCATTTGTTTATGGTGATTCAACAGGAAAGCGGAGATTAGGCGCAACTGCCGAAATGAAAACACACTATGAGATTATATTTGACATTCTCAAACCGTTACTAAGCAACACAAGCAACAGAGTAGGAATCAAAAACGAACCACATTTGATTAGACAAAACTTTGTAAATTCACTCTTAGAAGGCAAACATAACATAATCATCAGAGTGAACAAAAAGTGTAAGTATTTCATTGATGACTTGCTATTTATTAAGCAAAATTCAGAGGGTGGAAAGCACAAGGAAACGGCAAAAGACGAAAACAAAATCACGTATGAAAAGTATGGTCACTTGTCAGACTGTGGCGATTACTTACTTACAGAGGCATTCAGAGGCATTTACGAAACTCACTATAAAAAGAAATAAGTATGACATTCAAATACAACATAGGACAAGAAGTTTATCTGAAAACCGACCCCGATCAACTCAAAAGGCCTGTAACAGGCATATTGTTGCGCAAAGGGTCAATTATATATTATCTGAGTTCTGGAGTGGACGAAACATCACACTATGACTTTGAAATCACAACGGAACGAGTTTTATACTTCGCGGGAAATTAAAAAAAAGTAACCACAAATAAAAAAAAGTAATATATTTGCAGCATGGAAAATCAAAATATACCGTTAAAAAGACAATATGAGGAACTGTTTATTAACAACCTCACTAAAAAGCATGCACTATACAAGCAGACTACTGAGTTAGCCAAAGACTATAAGTCATGGATGACAGGCGTTGGGCTTGATTCGTATGTAAGAAGCTACGACAAAAGAGAAACACCCACAGAAAAAACGGCACGTTTGCGAATAACGAAGCACCTGCTGCCTCGTGTTTCTCAAAATGTACGAGATTCATACATGAAGGCGCTCAGGAACAACAACGTAAATATCGACGTTGATACGGAATCACTTGGAGAGGAAGAAAAGAAATCATTTGACAATGCGAGAGCCTTGTTTTTTCAATTCGACACAGTTGAGGAATACTGGATGAATAGGTACAAAGAATTGCAGTTCCTTGACCCCAATGCGTGGCTTGTGGTTGACTTTTACAACACAGACGAGGGTGTGAAGCCTTATTTGAGAGAGGTCGCCTCAGAGAATGTTATTACATACAAGTACATCAACGGAAAGTTAAAGTATTTGATTTTCAAAGAAGGTCAGGACTATTACCTGTATTCTCTTGACTTCGTAATGAAGGCATCACGTACAGAGGTGCGCACTCAGGAAACTGTAAAAATTGATGACTTTGGCAAAATTCTGAGCAGCAGCAGAGTCATTCAAAACTACATTGTTCAATCGTCCATGTACGACTATAATGAAGCATTTGCAATGCAAGTGGGCTACATTCGCAGCTCTGTAAATCCAGAGATGTTTGTTTCTCCTCTTGAAAAAGCACGTCCGGATATTGAGCGTTTAGTTTCTCAGGTGTCCGAATACGACATAAACACTATCATTCATGTTTTCATGCAGAAATTTGAGTATGCAGGAAAATGCGCCTATCATGGTTGCGTTGGCGGCACACTGGCAGATGGTGCGATTTGCCCGAACTGTAAAGGCACTGGACTACAACCGAATCACGAAAGCGGAATCGACACGGTTCAATTACCTATCCCAAGAGATGTTGCCGACATGATGGAGTTATCGAAGCTGGTTCATTACGTTCAGCTGCCAATTGACATCGTGAAGCATCAGAAGGAGGAAATAATGTATTCCATTGATGAGATTGAAAAAACGGCAATGAACAGCGATATTTTCACACGTTCCGAAATTTCAGCAACAGCAACCGAAAAAAACATTGAGCTGCAAAACGTGTATGATATACTGTACCCCTTTGCAGTGAAGTACTGCCAGACATACCAATTTATTTTGGAAAAAATGGCTGACCTGTTCGGGTTCAATGAAAAGGTGAAAGTAAGTTATTATGTTGATCGTGACATGAAGTTAAAGACAGTCGTTGAGCAAATGAATGAAATCGGAACAGCAATAACAAACAACATTCCTTCGTTCATTCTCAATTCAATGATTGATAAATTGGCAAAAACGGAGTTAAGAAACGACCCTGAAGGATTGAAGCAATACGAAACAAAGAAACTATTTAACATCACTTCAGGACTTACAGCGCAAGAGAAATCAATGCTAATTGCAGGGCTGCCAACTGACAGCGAAATCAGAATCATGGTATTGATGTTTGAACATATCTTTGTACTTGCTGAAATGGAAAACAAGGACTTTTACAGTCTTGAATATGCAGCACAAAAGACAATCATTGACAGTATTGTTTTGGAGCTGAAAGAGAAAATGAAAGCACCTATTACACGTTACGACATAGCAGATGAATAGCGAAGCCGTCATAAAGGAATTTGAAAAAGACATTCGGGCAATGCTCAAAGACATTGGCAGGGTATCGGACAAATACCTGAATAGCCTTGTTATTGACGGTCAAAAGAACGTATTATTCTCTCCTGAAAACATTCAACTATCTGGCGAAATGGATGCTGAATTGCAGCGTATCACTCAAAAATATGGAAAGATATTTGAGAGGTACGGCAAGCGTATGATTATCCTGAGTAAATCAATTATGAGCGACTTTGAAGGTATGGGAACAAAGCAACAGTTGGACCGTTCAATGGAGCGTGTGCAGCAGATGCTGGAAAGAGTCGGCATACAGCCAAACGGCACAATATCACCTTCATCATTCTTAGGTACCTTCATCAATGCCGAGCCGTTGCGTTTGGAAATCAGGAAATTTCTTCAGGAGACAGTCGCAACAGGTAGGAGTTTTTCCTCAACACTGACAGAATTCAATAAACGATTCAAAGGTGACGGCGAAATGACAGGCAAAATAGCTGGATATTTCCGCACAACGATTAAAGATATGACATGGGAAATTGAGCGTACAGCCTCCGAAACATTCGCAAAAACACTGAATTTACAGTACTTTATCCACGACGGAACACTCATGGAAACATCAAGAGAATTCTGTATAGAGAGAGCAGGCAAGGTGTTTCACGTTTCGGACGTTGAAAAATGGGAAAAGAATCTACCGTATTTTCCTGAGAATTACGACTACTTCAAACACTGTGGCGGCTATGGCTGCAATCACCGCACAAGGTGGATGAGCAACGCAACAGGGGCTAAATTGTACCAACAAAAACAACCACAATCGCCAACGCCACCACAAGAGCAGCCATTTATGCCAGCCGCAAATCATGCTGAAATAAACAGTAGAATGAGCGCAATAGGAATAAATAATGTTAATCTTTCTAAGATGCCAATTAATGAGGCAAATGCCATATTAGGGGCATATGAGAAAAAATTAAAAGGGGTTGACTTTAGTAAATTGAATAACATTACTACAATAAGAACAGGGTCGGGTAAAAATGTTGGCGCATGGTATAAACCTGGAACAAATGAAATCGAATTTAATGTAACAAACATCAAGAAATATCCCGAAAATGGAATCCCTGTATTGAGCTGGAATGACAGATTAAACGCTGTGGATAAAAGAATTACAGAGCTCAAGACAAAATACTTAAACAATCCTTTGTATGATCAAAGGGATGTGAATAACAAAATAAGAAGGCTATCCAATGATAAGGCGACAATAAACATCAAAATAAAAAGAGATGAAAAGCCGCTTCCATTTACAGTGGGAAGCCAATTAACAAAACAACAAAGTATAGAAGCAACCACAATACATGAAACAGGTCACTACATAAGAAAGAATTTTGTAAAAAAAACTGATTATCGCTTTGACTATCAAAAAAGACCGTCAGAATATGCAGGAGAAAGCGATGAGGAGTATTTCGCAGAATGGTTTACCCAGTACAAAATGCATGGATCAGAAAATGTACCAGATGATTTATTAACCATATTTAAAAACCTAAAACTATGACAATATCAACATGCCCCTATTGTGTTCACTACACAGGAGATTTAAAATGCGAAGCGTTTCCAGACGGTATTCCAAAAGAAATACTAAACGGAGATAACGACCATTCAATTCCATTAGAAGAGCAAGAAAATGAATTAACATTTGAGCGAAACAACAATGGCTAAATTCGACATTGACAAATATAGCGACATGCCCGACATTCGCAGCGCCTTTGAACGGAAAATCAGAGCAGCAGTAATGTTTGGATATATAAAGGCGTTGTCAGGGCGTGAAGTGGAAGGCAAATACTGCTCACGTAATGAGGCTGTAAGACTATTCATTGAAGATAGCGGACTGAATGAGGATAAAAGCAGTCTTGAAAGCCTCTATGTTCATGCAATGCGGATGGAAACCAAGCACAACAAAGAGAAATGAAACTTTTTAGTATAAACATAAACCTAAACAAAATGGCACAAGTAAAATTTATCAAGAAAATGGGTGATGAAACCGTATCATGCATGCGTGACATCAGCCAAACCAAGTCTATGACCGAAAACGGATGGACAATTGCAGGGGGCAGACAAAACCCCACCGCAGGAATCGCAAAGGTCACAACTCCGAAAGCAGGTGCAGTGAATCAAGCGTTAATCGACATCGCTCATGCGAAAGCGGAAGCAATGGGCGCAACGGTTGACAATGAGGAAAACATTGTTGAGGAAAGCACCAATGAAGATCAGACACAAGAAACTCAACAACAAGTCCCAAATCTGGACGAAATGAAACTGTATGAACTAAAGGAGTATGCTTTGGCAATGACCAAAATCGACCCCTCAGTAGTTCAGGGCTGGAAAACCAAAGCGGAAGCGAAGAAAGCAATTCAAAACTAAAACCAAACAAAGATGCAAGAAGAATTCATTAAGACAATCGCAACATTCACTGGCAAAACAGTGGAGGAGGTCACAAAACAGGTAATTGCAGATGAAAAGGTAAACGCCGAAGCACTGCAAACAATGTTGCGTGAAAAACTAAATTCTGTTATCACTCCAGAAGAGAAACTTACAGAACTGAAAGACAACTTCTACAAGAAGGGACAAATTGAAACCTACAAGAAGGTGAAAGACGGCATGAAAACAATTTACCCAAAGCTGGAAATTTCAGAAGATGCCAAATTTGAGGATATTCTCACAAGCATTAAGCAGTTGAAAGTTGAGCTGCCAGACGAGGAGAAAATCAAAGCCTCACCAGTGTATGTTCAATTAGAGCAGTCAATCAATGAAAACTACGTGAAAAAGGATGAGTACCTGAAAAAGGAAAATGAATTTGAATCGTACAAAAGGCAGATTGACAGAAGCAAGAAAACAGACGTTTTGAAGTCTGTAATGAAAGACATTCTATCAAAGGAATATAAACTGCCGGAATCGCCACAAATCGCAGAGCGTCAACTGTCAGCCTTCGGGATGGTCTTTGACGGGTACGAACTCGAAGAAATCCCAAACAAGCAGGACTTTATTCTCATTGACAAGGACGGCAAGCGCCTGGAGGATGCGGACAAAAACCTCATCACCGCAAAACGGAAAATCGAGATGGATGCACCGACATTTTTTGAAAAGAAAGTAGCAGGTAAACCAAATCCGATTGACGACCCCAACAAAGGGCAACACACACCAACGAAAGATAAGGACGGCAAGTTCACATTTGCGCCTCCTTCATCTGTTGAGGAGTTTGAGAAAACAAGAGAGAAGATGTCAGGCGAGGAAAGAATCGCTTACAAAACATTTGGCACCGACGTACTGAAAGAAAAAGGGTTGTTATGAAATTCACAGCACACTGCATAAATCTAAAGAAGCGACCTGAAAGATGGTCGCTTTTTTCACAACAAAACATACCCTTTGCCGTGAATCGCTTTGAGGCAATCGAGATGAAGCAGGGCAATATAGGTTGTACGTTGTCACATATCGAAGTGATGAGAAAATGCAAACCCGATGAATACCTTTTAATTTTTGAGGACGATGCTGAAATATTAGGACAATGGGAACTGTTTTTCAATGCGATGGAACAACTACCTGAAAACTTTGATGTGCTGTATTTGGGTGCAAATGTGTGGACGGCCGAAGAGCTGAGACTAAATGAAAAATGGGAAGTAAAACAATACTCCGAAAACTTACTTACATTGATGGGCGGTTGGTGCCTACATGCTTACTTTGTTGGCTACGAATTTTGTCAACGGATTATCAACACGCCGATTGAGCAGATACACCAATACAGGAATCTGGACACTTATATCGCAAGAAGGATTCAACCACAAGGCAACTGCTACATAATAGACCCTATGATGGCGATACAAAGAATGAACTATTCAGACATTGCCAACGAGGAGAGAAGATACGACATGCTAAACAAATTCACAAACCTAAAATGAAAAGAAATGTAATCATTCCTACATGGAATAACACACAATACATACACGAGTGTTTGATGTCAGCAAAGGCAGCGGATGTTATATGGCTCGGCATTGACGGCTGTATGGAAACATTACTTAGTGTGCTTTCGGCTAAGAAGCAATACAAGAACATGAGGCTGTTTTATTTTCCTGAAAACAGAGGCACGTACGTTACTCTGAACACTCTAATTTCAAAGATACCCCAAAATGAGGCATTTTCAATCTTTGGCAGTGACGATGTTATGGAGCCAAGAATGATTGAAAAAATGTTTACAACTGTGAAAAAAGGTGTGTATGTGTATTCTCGCTATTCGGGTATATGCTGCATGATGAAATCAGACTATGACAAACTTGGCTCTTTTCGTGCATGGCCTGTTTCAGCTGATACAGAGTTTTCCACACGTGCAAAAAGAGTGTTGCAGTTGAAAAACATAGGAATGCACTTCATGCACCGCCAACACCCTGAACAAATCACAAAGAGTAAGGAATTAGGTTTTGGCTCACATGCCAGAACGCTGTACGGAAAGTTTATTTTAGAAGACACTCCCAAGCTGCCTGTATATGTAAAGCCGGTATTGCACAATTCTGAAATCGAACTTACGACTATCACGGCCAACATGGCAACATATCCAAAACGAAAAGGAATACTCAGGGACTCATATAACTCACTGTTTGAAAACAAGTACATTGATAAAGTGCGCTTGTATTTGAACGAATACAAAGAAGCCCCGAACTACATAAGCGGACGAAGAACTGAGGTAATGATTGGCGGCGAAAACCTGAGAGATACAGGCAAAATGTATTGGGCAAAAGAACAACGCCCCGAAATATACTTTACTGTTGATGACGATTTGCGCTATTCAGAGCAATACGTATTGAATCACATACTGAAACTATGTGAAAATCCAAAGGCTATAATCACATCACACGGAAGGAAACTGAAGGAGAACCCCGAAAAATTCACAGACCAGATTAATTACCAACACTGGAAGGCTGACAGTTCAGAAGATTTTGAGATTGATTTGCCTGGTACTGGTGTTTCATGCTTTGACCTGAATAGCATTCAATTTGATGTGTCACAGTGTAAGTATCATGGCATGTCAGATGTATGGGTTGGAGTTGAGGCAAAGAAGAAAGAAGTAAAGGTAATATGTAGAGCCCGAAAAGGCAATGAGTTGACGTACCTCTTACCACTAAGTGAAGAAGAAACACTATGGAATGAAAGAAGCCAACTTGCAGAAAATTGCAGGCTGCTATTGAAAGAAGCGTTTTAAAATAACATTCATGTTATGATGTAGGGTGTTTTTATGCCTTATCTTTGTCGTTAATATTTCGCTTTGCTCCCGTTAAGAGCTATTCGTCCAGCCACGTCACGGCTACAACCAAGCGAATATTAATCAAATACAATTTACAATGAATCTAACTCCAACGATTTTAAACGCTGCTCGTGACAGAGCTGCTGAGCTGTTTTTTGACAGCCGCACTAAATTACAGGTGCAACCACGTACACTTGAAACGCTTATGGCTATTCAGGCTGTACAAACTGCAAATCTCGCCCCCATGTTTGGCGGAAGCGAAAAAGACACTGAGGTAGAATTAATTTGGCAGAAAGCCTGCCAAGTGCAATGTGAAGACACAGAGGCATGCGCCCCTGATGTTCCTCTTTTGACCTCTGGTAAGCAAAAGTACACACTCACTCACGAAAAACAAGCAGGATTCAAACTGAATCAGATTGATTACAGAGATAATGAATTTGATTTCACTGAGGCTATTGCTTTTGGACTTGCGACTGCTGAAGCTCGTTTACTTGAGTGCGCTCAAACACGTATTATTCAACGCCTCAATGGCTTTGCGGGTGTGAATGAGTACACAACTGGAATTGGAACTGTTATCGGTGCAGATACATACATTCCTGCTGCTTTTTGGAATGAGAGTTTAATCAGTGAACTGTTGCTTACAATGAATTACAATCAGTTTTCAAGCGGCGCAATGCTCACTGGAAACGATGCATTCTGGAGAGCATACACACAGGCACGCTTCAACTCAGGCAACGACAACGGAAAAGGCGCAATGGCTGCATTTGATGCCATTCAGTCGTTCTATGATTTGTCACACATCAAAGGCGTAAACGTAGGCTCAGACATCAGTTACCTTATCGGCACTGGTTCTGTTGCATTTGCATCAAAGCCTGTGTACAGTCAGTCAGTTGAGAAAATGAAAGAGTACGATGCTGTTTCTTACCAATCAAACATTTTTCCAGGACTTTGGATCAACCTCCAAATCTTTGAAACTTGTGATTCTGACTCCAAACATCACTCAACATTCAAATTTAAGCCATTCGCACGTTTCGACCTGTTCAGCAATCCTGTGGGATGTACAGCAACAAACACAGGTGTATTGGCATTGACTTGCGGAAACGCCCCACACAGCTAAAAATAAACAGTTATGTGTGAGTTGAAAATAGTGGGTGTTACCCGCACTTCTTGCAATTGTTTTGAACCTGACAGCATCAACCCGCTGTCAGGTTTATATTTGTCTGAACTCGAAGGCTTCAATTTGCAGAAAGTACTTGACACTGAGGACTGTGAGCGTGGGCAATGGGAGCAAATCACCGACAAGGCACTTGAGCAGGCATACACACTTACACATTCAGAGGTGCTTCGACTGATTAACGAGAGTAACGACTTCGAGAAACGCCCGAAAATCAACGGACTTTTAGGCAAAGAGGACAAAGCGAAATTCTATGGCAGTGGCAAAACACACATTGTTTTCCGTATGCTGTTGAATAATTTGAAAGACACGAAGATTAAAATTGACCAAATCACTACAATGTTTAGAGATTCGGGCAATGTTTCAATTTCAGTGTATAATCCCTTCTTGCAGCCTGTTGCAACTATACAACTGACTGTCAATGGTGGCGTATTGCAAAAACACACCTTAACAGCTCCGATACTGCTAAACTGTGATGTAAAGGGAGTCAAACACTCTCAATACTTCTTTGTTTACAGTACCAACCTGAAACCGATGATGTTCAATTACAAATGCTGTGGCGACTCTTACAAGTTCGACTGCAATAATCCGTACTTTGACTTCAAAGCATCATGGAGGCAACTGATAAACTTCGGCTACAATCAAGTGAATTACACAGGCATTTCAGACTTGGAAAAGCTAAGATGTGAATGTGCTGAGTGTGACTACATACCGGGCATGATGTTTAGCATTGAGTCAATATGCGACATGAGCAAACTCACTTGCAATACTGACATTGACTACATGGACGATTTCGGACTATCATTAGCGCTTGCAATTCGCTACAAGGCAGCAGGAATAATCTACACTGATATACTAAACAGAAACTCACCTGAAAAGGTCAACCCTGAAGATATGCTTGCGGCAATCAGTTTATGGGACGTGAAATTCTCACAGCATTGTGAATTTATTGCACAAAGTCCAGATGTATTGCAATACTCAGGATGCTTTAAAACTAAGGAAACAATGATAAAACGCAGGGCTGTATGACAGAAGAAATCAGAGACGTGCTAAAACAAGGACTTTCGCAGCAGTTATCAATTGCCGCCGAAGAGAGCATTACTTTGATTTTAAACAGAATCCGATTTGAGAGAGTGGATGAAAACGGCGTTGCATTTACTTCTTATTCTGAAAATCCACTATCAAAGAACAAATACGACAAATATGTAAAGACAGGTATTGCGCCCGCCTCAGTTCGTTCAGCAGTTGAAAAGGCAAAGGGTGGTTTGTCTTATGCTGACTTTCGCAGGGCATGGGGTAAACAGGTACAGGGAAAAGACTTCACGCTCACAGGCGACATGTTCCTGAATTTGAAAGTTCTGGAAGTCACGGAAACAGAAAATGAGGTTGAGGTCGCAGTCGGTTTTGATGATCCTGAACAAGTGCAAAAATACTTGGAAAACGTACAGCGTGAGGGAAGGGAAATAGTCGGACTTTCGGAGTCAGAAATGGACATGGTTACGGATGGCATAATGGACTGGTTAACACAAGCAATACAATGACAGCAGAAATAATCAACTATATCAATACAAGGCTAAGAGGGTCAATCAATTACTTGATGGGTAACACGTATGGCGTGGCCCGAAAAGGACAAATCAAAGACGGCAATAAGGTCAAAAACTTTCCTGTGACTAAAAACTACACTCAAAAAAACTGCAATACCGATTGTGAAATCGTACTGGTCCCGAAACGTGAAAACAAATCTTTGCTCTTTTGGATGGAGTCGGCAATGCGAAAACAGGACGAAATGACAGAGGGTATTGATAAGATGAATGCAAACGCAAAAATGTATGTTTGGGTAAACACCGAAAAACTAAGCACTCAGGAAATCACAGCCGACATGATAGCAGCCGACATAATGCGAAATGTACCCCGATATATGAAACAAGCAGGTAGAGCCTTTGGCATTCATGTACTCAGGCAAACATACCAGTTCAATGAATCGGACTTTAAGCAGTTTGACTGGGATAGAACATTCATCAAGTGTCCGTATGTAGCATTTACTATTGATTTTGAATTTGAATTTTACATGAGAAGTATGTGTTTTGATGATTTGCCTTTACAGAATTTAAACCAGTGTAATCAACCCGAAAGCTAATGGAAACTATATACATAATAGGCGTAGTGTTATTTGTGAAGCACATTCTATATACAGAGTGGCTGCAAATCAATTACCATTGGGAGCTGTTGGAGAACAACAGAAAATGGCTGTTTTATGCTTTGAAACCGTTTGGCTTTTGCTCATATTGCACCGCTGGACAAATAACCTTTTGGACCATGGTTTTCAATTCTCACATAATTGATACTATCGGTACGACATGCGCAACTATAATATTAACCGCAATAATTGAAATGATATGGAACAGATTGAGATAAACAACGGCACATTCAAGCTAAACGGCGAAGTGTGGCACGTTCACACAGATGTACATGTGGGGCGTTTGCCTGCATTGGAGAAACTCATGTTTTCATTTTTGCATGGACTCGAACCTGACGAGTTCGGACGTATTCAGAGGCGAATTTATGAAGATTTGAACAATACTAAGTTTGCAGATGCGGCAGTTAAAATGTACAACCTTATTCATGCTGTTGAGATGAAAAAGGCAGGAGTAATTAACCCGAAGTTGCAAATTGCAGCATTGTTCATCAATCGAGAGGGTGAAGATTTGGGAACATGGAGTGACGAAATGCTTAAGAGTAAATTAGAGGCATGGAAAAACCACTCAGCAGGCTTTTTTTTTCAGTTGGCGGACGAGCGTATAACAGGTATCTTGAGGCAAGTTTACGGAGTGGCGGAAGAGTTGAGCGAAATGATGAACGAACTCGGGAACAAAATACATCGGACAGACATACATGCTATGAAGAAGGTGCAAGACCTTACTACGAAGTTCACGAACAAGTAACAGGGCGTTATTTGGCTCTTGAAGTGAGTGCAATCAAAGCAACAGGATTAAGTTTAACCGAAGTAAGAAATATGAAAAGCAGTGAATTTAAAATGATTTTAAACAACATAAAAACAAAGAAAAATGAGCGAACCAGTTGATATATTAAGTTTGGACGAAACCACAGAACTACAAGAAAAATTTGTTGTTATTGATGATGGCGTTTCGTTGAAAAAAGTAGACTTGAACAAAGTTGCAGGACGTGCCGAAACAGTGGCAAATGAAGCGACTGAAAGTGTTGCAGATGGTAGCGGCTTGACTGCTGATACTGTTGGAGTCGGAGAAACACAAACCTACTCTTACACAACAGATGAGGCGAGCAACTTTCTGAAAGCGGCTGACTTTGCGGCTGCATCACTCGAAGCGAATTTGAAAAATGCGGATAAATTGCTTGATGCAATGGTCAAAAATATTATGGATAAAATTTCAAACCCTGAGTTTGAAATTAAAGAAGTAAACATTGACACAACAGAAATAGATGGCAGTGGTAGATATTCAGGCTACAAAATAACAGGCACTGACAGCACTGAATTAAAAGTAATCAATCTTGACACCTTAAATTATGAGTTCATCTTAATCAACGACTCAGGCGAAGATGTGATAATTCAAACAGGTGGCAACATTGCAAAGGCGTATAAATTACGTGACCAAGATGTTTTGAGTTGTATATCTATCAACGGAGTAATATATATGCAAACGTCTGTCAAGTCTATCACAGAATTTGCGGCAAGTGTTACGCTCGAGGATGATGAAATATTTGAATTTCCAAATGTAAACACATTTACAGAGGTCGATATTTCGCTAATGGGAGTAACAACCAACAGCCTGATATCAACAAGGGTATTAGTTCGCAGAACGGTAGGGGCAACAGTAACACTCGGAGCAAGTGCGGATATTGAAACAAGCGACACAGATGATAAATTTTGTATATATGAAGGCAAGGATACAGTAATCATCAAGAACAGGCTTCGTGAGAATGTTCAATGCTTCATAAGGATATCACAAATGTAAAAAATATGAAACGAATAAGAATACGTTGGTGGAGCAAGTCGGACATTGTGGGATTCCTTTACTCAAAGGGATATAAAAACACTATGTACCTGACAGGGCAAATTTCAGAACGTGAGTACGAATATGAAGAAGAAAATGTCCCAGATGCTGACAGTGAGCCGTTGCAGATATTTCAAAAGATTATCAAAGAATGGAAGCTGACTAATGTAGTGATGACCCCCCAACAAAGGGACGTGCTTGAATCAATTTCAGTGCATGACAAAATCGAAGTCACGTATCACAACGGCGACACTCAGTTTGTGAAAAACTTTAAGGTCGAAGGCTCGAACTTTGACGGCATTGCCTATAATGATGTTATTGTCACGTTTCAAACCGACTATCAGATTAACAGGGCATTGATTCAGCAATATGAAATCGACTGCGAAACAAACAAACTGGCAAACGTAAACGGCATAATTGTCAATATTGGCGACCTTGTGGGCGTTAGTCTTTTTGAAGGCATGAGAATACTTTTCAACTGGGGTGCAGTGGGCAATGATATATATGTTTACAAACAAGGTCAATTCGTGCAGACGTTTGAAAAGGCAGAGCAGAAATGGTTTCTCAATCTGGCAAACTCAAAGCAATATTTTTACAACGGCACTGAATGGGTGTTAACTCCTGCAATCACAGCAGTTACTTTTGTTTCTGGAAGTCAGTACAGAGTAAAGGGAACGGCAAAGGCAGGATTTGTAAGAATTGAGGGTAGTTCAGATGCAGGTGCGACATGGTCAACACTGAAAGAGGGCGTTTCAGGGTTTTTTAATTCCGTTGGGATATTAACCACAATACCAGCCTCTGTTGAGTTGCTTCGTGCAGTTACCTATCAGCACTCATGTGGTAATTTCGATGCCACGAGCGCAAACTTCACGGCTCCAGATGCAACAATTTATATTACTGTTGATCCGTTGGAATTGGTATTCAACAATACGAACATAAACACACCCTCAAACGTATTGGAATTCGAGATTGAAGGAACAGGCGATGAGAGTACAGATGCAGTAATAACGGCACCGACTAATTTTGAGGTTTCACTCAATAATATAACATTTTCATCAAGTGTCACAGTTCTGTTTTCGGGAGGCATTCCGCAAACTACAATCTATGCACGTTGCTTGAGTGCCACGGAAGGAGGTCTAAAAACAGGATTCATTACTATTGTAGTTGATGGCAAGACTTACAGGGTGGCGGTGAGATGTACAGTGAATTGTGTTGCAAGTACATCATGTGCCGATGCCTCATGGGAACTTCAGGACACCGCAGGTGCAACGCTCGACACAGGCACAATCGCTTCAGGTGGCAGCGACATAATCGAAGCCCCCGATGCAACATATGAGGTCAAATACACCCCGTCAAACACCCCGATTGAGTCAGGCAACATCGTTTCAGGTGGCAGCAAGACAGTATTAGTGCCTGACCCTGTTGTTTGTGAAGGATGGGGTCCTCCCATAGATTGGAAATGGGATGATGCTTCTGCATTACTTTTAGATTCAGAGAATGGGGTAGTGTTATTGCATCCTGTTTATGAAGGAATGGATAATTACGCAACAATAATGTGTAACTTTGCAGGAACAGGCACTATTAATTTAGGAGATGGTTCGGGTGTTCAGGCATTGACAACAGGTGTTAAACTTAATATTTTATTTGATTACGACAATATTCCAACCGCATTCGTGCCAAGTATAGGTGGAAAAATGGCAGTCGTTTTAGTGAAAATTACAGGTTCTTTAACACACTTATTCTTACAAGAAGACAATGATATTCAAGGTGCATTGAAGGGAAATAGTAAATGGTTGGCATTAAAACTAAGAACAAATGTTCATCTTGCTATGTTTTTATCTCATCAATATGGAAGGTCGGCAGGAAATTTACAGATAATTGATTTAGGTGCCTGTTTGTTAAAGGCAACTGGCTCTAATAATTTCAATAATTTAAAATCATTGCAGTATTTGCTTTGGGGAGGCTTTGAAAACGTCATAGGGGATGCAAGTCAAGCATTGTTTTATACTTCAAATATGTCAGGTGTTCATTTAGATACAATATCATTTTCAAAAATGACATCTTTATATTATGCTTTCTATGGGGCTATAGGTGGCGTTCAATTAGAGTTTGATAAAGCAATCAATGAGTGTTTATCATTACAAGGAGCATGGAGTGACACTTCGTGTTTTAGAAAAATAAAACTCACAAACACTGGCAAGGTTACAAACCTTCAAGAATGTCTCTATCTCTCAGGAGTTGAAGATTTTGAAATGGATGATTGCTCTCAGGTCACAACTACAGCATGGTTCATATACCCTCATGCCCCAGGTCGTAATCACACGCAAAGACTTATTCTAAATCTATTAACAGTTGGAATTGATATATCTCATGCAAAAATGGATGCCTTAGCCTTAAACAACTTCTTTATTGGATTAGGGACTGCCAATGGTGCGCAGACTATTACAATAACAGGATGCACAGGTGCAGGAACTTGCGACCAAACTATCGCAACAGCAAAGGGTTTTACAATCGTAAATTAAAAACAAATAAACATGAAAGGATTATATAAAGACGAAAAAGGTACGTTGTTGTTTGCACAAAACACTATCAACTTTCCCGATGGAACTAAAATTGAAGTAAAAAAGTACGTCAAAAAAAAGGAAGGTACAGACGTACATGAAGGATGGCTTGTATTTAATACAAGAGAGGCAGCTCTTAAGCACTTTGACATAGAAGAGACTGTTCCTATCCCTTTAGACATAGACCCTCTTAGAACGCTTTAATTTGATTAATTGAATGGAAACAAAAGAATTCATAAAAGATGGAAAGACCTATACATATAGGTATTTAAATTACCTATCTCTTTCTACTATGTATAAGCCACAGAAGATGCTTATGGGTTCTTCATATTACAAAAGGTTTAAGTTCGGTACAAAAGAAGGAAAGACTAGATTCAATAAGATCCTGAAATGTATCATGGATAATGTAACAGAAAATCTAACATTAGGGGCCAATGTGGATTTTGGACAATACCAGATAAAGATACAGAAAAGATTTACGAGTAAAAAGACATCTACAGTATTCAACAATATGTTATACATTCCGGTAGTATCATATAAAAAGTTAACAAGAATAAATTCTGTTATGCATGATATTAAACCTAATGTAGAAATGCATATCAGAATACGCAAGGCCTATCAAAATGACAAATACATAAATTTATAGCCATGGAAATGAATCCCTTTTATATAACTCCTGAAACCATCATGAACAGACTCTCAAGGGTTCATAAGGGTAAGCAATTACAGATAGCAGATGTAATAGAATGGGCTGCAGAGTGCACTACTGAATACATAGAAGATTTTGATTCTATGGTAAGATATGATGATATACTATTAACAGCAGATTCTAGGGGCCGGTTCTACCTGCCTTGTTTAGTTTATAGGATATTAGACATTCATAGTGGCTCTACAAGAGTTCCTTTTCTAAAGAAGCAAGGATATATCGTTTTAACAGATAGCTCTTCTAAAACTGTTCTAATGAATTATGTAGGCATACCCACAACCGATAATGGAGAATTGCTTATTGATAAAAATCATGCACAAGCAGTAGAAGCTTTTATTGTTCATCAATTATATTACGAAGACTATCTTAATCAGAAGTTACATCCTAACATGTGGCAGACTATCCAGATGAAGCTAGAGAATGAATTGGTTGCATCAAAAAGTTCCTTTAGACATTGGGATCAAAGCAAGTTTGATACTATTGAAGCTATCAGGGGTAATATGGTTCCGGAGTTAGCGAGAACTCCATTATTCAAATTGTATAATGTAGCAGGAAAATAATGAAAAAAGCACAAGTTAATACTTTTACTAAGGGCATATCTTCAGACATAGATTATATGTTAAGGAAAACAGATTCATGGGACTTCCCTACTATGAATTATAGATTACTTAATAAAGATGGTCAAGGGTATATTTTAACAACACTATCATCTAATACAAGAACTATTGATGCAGGTCATACAGAAGGAGAAGAATATAAATTAGATCCAGGTTATATAGCAATAGGAGCTGTAGCACATAGGGGAGTGCTTTATATAGTAAGCCATAACCCTCAGCATATAAGTGGTTATCCAACTAGATTTAATTCACAGATAGGAACTTTCCCTAGTCCTAATCCGATAACAAATATTTGGGAGAGAGTCTATAGGCCTTTGAAAAACTATACTCCTACAACAAATAATTATTTCACATCTTGGAAATTTAATTATTCTTTAAAGAATATGTGTGAGGTCCTTTGTAAAGATAGTTATGATTCTAGTGTAGATATTTATATTTGTGATGATACAAATCCTAATAGGGTAATAAATTCAGGGATTAAGAGAGATGGTACATCTAATGGTAGGATGTATAATGAATCTGATTTTTATTCTACACTAAATCAAATGCCTACTACAGGATCCGTATTAAAAACAAAATTGAATAATATAGAAACAGGAGGATCCTTAAAGTTTGGAAACTATTATTTCTATTTTAGATATCTTACTGCTGATTTTAATAAGACAATGTTTGTCGCAGAATGTGGCGTTTGTCAAATATACAAGGGGGGTAGTTCAAATCAAAATACAGAGGGAGGATATTCAGATAATGAATCTGATAAGAAAGTGTCAATCAATCTATCTGGACTTGATACTAGTTATACCTATCTCCAAGTGGCATATGTAAGGTATCTATCTGATGATAGCAATGTTGTTTTCAAGGAAACAGGATTGATAGACAAGTACTTTTCTATTACTGGTTCGACAATAGATGTTCAAATATCGGGTAATGAAGCAATCATTCCTTTTACAGAAGCAGAATTGAATGCACAGTATCCTGTAGAGAGAACATGCAAGTCTCATGTCCAAGTAGACAATAGATATTTTGGTGCTAATTGGAAATCTCCTGACAGGAATTCTCTATTACTAGCAGAATTAGTATCTAAAATAAAGCCAGAGCTTCATATGACATCTGTTAAGGATGGGAGTGCAAATGTATCAGCTGGTGTAATAGATCCATTACTCAATGCTGAAATGCAATATAAGAACTATTATATGACTTATGATAGAGTAGGATATTTTAGAGGAGAGCCATATGCTGTAGCAGCAGGATTTATTTTTACTGATGGCACGACTTCTAATGTATTTCCTACAGAAGGAAAAGATTTTGTAGCTATAGGCCAGCCAACAAACAACAAGGGACTAATTAGATTTCCATTTCATGATACACACCCAACAGAATTATTTGAAGGAAGTGAAGCTAAGATGTCAATTTTGGGATTGAGATTTAACATGACAGATTTTATCAATGGACTAAACCTATTGTCAGAAAAAGATAGGGAATGGATAGGAACTAATGTTAAGGGAATATTCTTTGCTAGGCAAGAAAGAAAAAAATGGATGAGGTTCCAGGGATTATCTATTATGGGTAAT
>Ga0265294_10000719_pt1 | contig 44575 bp, 30 predicted proteins | sample MunlanPumphouse3_FD_192504 | JGI IMG/M metagenome (GOLD analysis project Ga0265294, IMG submission 192504) | Groundwater microbial communities from a municipal landfill in Southern Ontario, Canada - Pumphouse #3 | ecosystem: Environmental > Aquatic > Deep subsurface > Groundwater | place...
CGGTATACCATAACACTAATCGGAATAAGCGTTAAGCCGGAAGTATTAAGTACCAAAAACATAATCATGGCATTGGAAGCCTTTTCTTTATCAGGGTTAAGCTCCTGAAGCTGATTCATGGCTTTGAGACCCATAGGAGTTGCAGCATTATCGAGGCCCAGCATATTGGCAGCAATATTCATCAGAATAGAACCCTGCACCGGATGATTAGCGGGAATGTCAGGAAATAATCTTCGAAAAAGTGGATTAATGGCCCGGGATAAATGGTTCACCATACCCCCTTTTTCACCCACACGCATAATACCCAGCCATAGCGTCATCACTCCGGTAAGCCCTAAAGAAAGCTCAAACCCGGTTTTTGCCATATCAAAAGTGGATTGTACCATGGCGGGAAAAATTTCCATATCACCAAAAAACACTAGTTTTACCAGTGCTACTAAAAAGGCAATGAGAAAGAAAGAAATCCAGATAATGTTAAGTGCCATAGTTCCTTTTATTCCATCAGATAGCAGGATAAGAGCAAAGATATAGAAATTAACGGGATGAACTCATGGGAGAGCGGGGGATTTCATCGCGAGGTTCCCAAATTATCTTTCCCCGGCATAATTCTGTCTTTTGCAATTCGCTAACAAGGGTATAATACCGCGCCCCGTCACGATCCGCTTTTCCCACACTGATCGGAACTTCACCCGTCGCTTCATGAAGAAAATTCAACTCGGCTTCACGAATCCGGTTTTCATTCCGGAACAAAAAAGTTTCGCTGTCGAGAAAACGAATCAGATAACTCACATTATTCATGTGCATATTCATATCCAGTTCGCTGTAGCGGATAGGAGCAGGGTGGGAAAAAACAGGGGCATGTAATGAAGGTATTTTTCTTAGTTTTTCTAAAAAAACCTGCTCTCCCTGCAGAGGAAAACGTAGCGCCAGGCTACTGTTACGCTGAACCTGACGATGTTCAGTATCCATAATGATCCATACCGAACTTCCAACCGCACATAAAACACCCTTTGCATCAAAAATCCGCCAATCACGAAAAAATTGAATGCTATCGGTGCCCCGCGACCAGGTGGTCACGGTTATTGTGTCACCCCAACGGGGTATTTTGAGAATTCTGATTTTTAATCGGGTCAATGCCCAGAAACAATTCGATTCATTCATTAATATTTTCCATCCAATGCCCATGTGATCACTATGAAGCCAGGCACTCTCCTGCATAAATGTGCATAAAGCAGAAACACGCAGATCGGTAAACGAATCGCAATGATAGCTTAGTATGTTATAATCAACAGAATAAGCGCGTTGTAGATTACCCTGAATATTTTTCATAAAAGCAAAGATAGAAGTAAAAAACAAAAAAACCCCTGACCGGAAATCAGGGGCTCGGAAAAGTACAAAAGTACATTTTCTAATGTGAAAGAACGAATCTTCCGGATATAGTGCAAAAACCGGAATTCATGATGTAAAAATATACTCCTGAAGGAAGATTTCCAACATTAAACAAGAATTTCTGCCTTCCAGCATCAAAATCAGCGGAAAATGGCGGTATAACTTGCTTTCCAAACCGGTCAAATACAGATATTTTGACCAATCCGGGAGTATTCAATATAAAAGATATATTAATTTTATCTTGAGTAGGATTTGGATAACATAAATATTCATCAATCGTATTATGAACATCTAATCCTACTTCATCACTAATCCTAAAAACTACCGGAACAACCACTTCAGGATGCAAAGGATCGTTGCTGTAAATTGTCAGCGCAGCATAATAAACTCCGGTTGGAAGAGCCAGAGCATTTGCCGTTAATTCTATCTCCAGCGATTCTCCTTCGGCGATCGATCCATTATCGGGTGAAAGAGTAAGCCAATCCACAGGCGCCCCTTGGTCGCCGGTAATACCGGTGGTAAAGGTAAGTGTCTGTTGTCCGGTATTTCCCAATGAAAGGAGGGTAATATCGGTTAATCCAGGTTGGCAGGCCAACCTGATGGTATCGACAGAAACTACTAACTGAGCAAATTCCTCTTCCTGTATGAAAAAAGTATGTGGGTCGTATGCACCAATATAGGGGTGTTCCTCACTCCGTCCCGATACATCGGCAGCATGCAAAAAATATTCTACTTTACTTCCCGGAACAACACCCGGAAGCGTAACCCTATAGGTATTACTTTTCGACACGGCGGTCATAACCAGCGTATCCCATACCGCTTCATTAATACGAAAAACCGCATAAACCGAATCAGCAATCAGGGAATGATTTCCGTATGAAGTAATAGCCATCGAAAGTTCATATTCCTCCTGCGGAGGGATTTCGCTAAGCAAAGGCAAATGTTTCAGGTAAAGCATTTCCCGATCGGCTACCTCATGCGTTCGGCAATGCAGTGCATCGGTATTTTCCCATCCACTATATGCCACACCAATAATCTCGTAGCCTGGCATTGCTTGCTGATAAGCAGCCATAGCTTCATCGTCCCACTGGCTTCCACTCTGGGGCAAAAAAACCTTCCGGTTAAGTATAAGCCCATTGGTATAGGGTGTTGCCGGATAGCCACCCGGTGTATATACACGATACACACGATACGGCACGCCGTAGGGTGAATCAATATTTTCAAAATAAGCGGCAGCGGATTCAAAATCGTTGTATCGGGGATCAGAAACGGGAACCTGCCCAATCATCACCTTATCTGGGGCTAAAAATTTTCCCCAGCAATCGATATGCTTAATATAATCCCCTAACGGGTCATCGAGCACATGATAGGTTTCGATGCCAAGATACTCCTCGACCATGGCTGCAATATCATCGTGGCTCATGGAAGGATTCTCTTCCCAAACCAAATCCGTAGAAGCAGCATTCCCCAGTCCGTCGCACATCCAGTTTCCACCCGTTGTAGAAAGCCCCATATTATAATAACTAACGCCTAAATGGCCGGCTACATGAACAGGAACCTGATTATCGTTGGGCCGTGGACGGTTATAGGTAAAATTAATAATTCCCACTTCGTTATTGCCATCCACAATAAACCAGGGCCCGTAATCGCGGGTCCAGTAACTGTCGGTGGGCGCATAAATAAAGTCACAATGGCTAAGATTAACACCATTCGACTGGTATTGCGCTCTAACCGTATTTTCCTGAGAAGCATTGGCCACAAGGGTAATCACATGGCAATCGTCGGCAATTTCTTTGATAAGTACGACAGGTATCCCAAAAGGATAACGTACAAGAACAGCTTCCGTGGGTTCAAATTCAGCAATATTGCGAATTGGAGCTACAGGAGCTGCTGTGGGTACGAAATCTGATCCTATTTCATTCCATCTGACCAGCTCTTCCTCATTAGGGATATGCGATAAGGGTTGGTTAATCTGTGCATGAACAGAAGGATAGGTCGCGAATAAAAGAACAATAATAGTCCAAAAGAAAATTCTCATATATCGATAATTATCGTATCACCACTTTATAAGCATGCATTATTTTTTCATGGCGCACCTGTAAGACATACATCCCAGGGCAAAGGTTGCTTATAAAAATTGTTTTTGCATAAGAATTAATTTGTTGCCGCATAATAGTTCTCCCATACGCATCATAAAGCTGAAAGGTTACCTCTTTCCGGGCAGGATTTTCCATTTGAATATGAAAACAGCCATTTGAAGGATTAGGAACGATCTGAATGTTTTCACGGCCGAAAACTGCCGGGATTCCCTGCGCTACATCAGGGATCAGGTACACAGCTTTTGCCTCCGACCATTCACTCTCCCCACAGCCATTCGTACTTTTCACTACCACTTCCGCAGGGGTAATTTCAGTGATCGTCCATTCTATTTCACAACTACTTCCGTCAGGCGTAAGAATACCCGCATCAGGTGTAATATGCCATTCATATCCAACATCAGGGAGCAGATTGGTAAAAAAGGTTGAAGATGAATGAGATAATGTGTAAACGGTGTCGGGTCCGGAGGGGCATGACGGTGTTTCAGGAAGCGGCCTGACGGTAAGATTCAATGCATCGCTTACCGATTCGCCGGAAAAATTATATGCCGTTAAAGTAAGCACCGTCAACCCGGTGTTTATGTCATCATTTCCGGGAAGATATTCGGTAATCAAATTAGTAGGATCATCAAATTGTCCATCTCCTGCGCTAGTCCATAAAAGAGAGTTGTAAGAGGCCGCATTTCCTGCCAGAGGAAAAGGTACATCGGCACAGGTTTCACCATCCTCTCCGGCATAAGCCGTTAAAACGGCATCATGTGATGGGAACCAGATAAAATCAATGTATGCACCATCGGCTCCGCTGACGCCCTGTGCATTTTTCTTGTATTTCCATTCAAAATGATGCAGGCCAGGGCCAGTAGATTGCCTGAATTCCTGCCAGTATGATTCACCGGATAGGCATACCATCGGAATACCATCAACAGAAAACAGCAACGAATCATTTTCTTCACAGCTTGTGCTTCCCCACCAAATCAGTTTTTCAAAACCGGTACAATTCAATTCAAGTGACAACACCGATGATTCATTATGATCCACCGGGCCGGAAACCACACTGTACTGACCATTACGGGCTTTCTCTCCGGTGATCGTCCAATCGGCTTCCCCGGAAAAAACCCAGTCGAAAAGCGAGAAATCTCCGGTTTCAAAATCCTCATCCGGTATGTCGAGTGTAGAAAACGACCAAATATCACCCGAAATAGCACCGGTACCGTTCATAGCCGTCACTTGCCAATAATAGGTAGTATTAAAGGCGAGCGGTACTTCCGGAAGAAAAGAATTACCAGAAATTACAACCTGATTCAAAAGATTGCCCGGCGGGTTATCGGTACCCATCGACAAACAAAAAGAATCGGCTGGAAATAATCCGGCATCACTCCACTGTAGATTTGTATAAGGAGAAGCAGAAAAGCTTCCTGCAGGTGGATAGACACACTGTGGTTTCCCCGGAGCAGGAACAGAGAAAGTATGCGGTTCCCAACGGCCAATGTAGGGATGATTTTCACTTCGTCCGGAAGCATCTGCAGCATGGATATAATAGAGCATAGAAAAACCCTGACCAGGAAAAGGAATATCAGCGGTATACGTAGTATTGTCAGTGTTTACCATAACAGTTTGATTCCACTGACCGCTGTTTATTCGGTAGTTCACCACCACAGAGTCAGGGTAAACCGGCATTCCGCTTAGGGGGTAAATAGCTGCGGTAAGGGTATACTGCTCAAGCATTGGTTGATGACCTAGCAGAGGAAGATGCTGGATATACAGCATTTCCCTGTCGGCTATTTCATGGGTACGACAGTGCAGCGCATCGGTATTTTCCCACGTAGTAAAAGGAATACCAATAATTTCATATCCGGGCATGGCGGTGGTATAGGAAGTAATGGCCTCGTCATCCCACTGACTTCCTGTGAGGGGAATAAAAACTTTCTTATTAATAATATAAGAATTCGTATAGGGGGTTGCGGGATTACCGCCCGGAGTAAATACACGAAAAACACGGTATGGCGTTCCATAGGAGCTGGTACTGCTTGCCCAGTAGGCCGCAGCATCCTCAAAATCCTGATAGCGTGCATCCGATTGAGGAACCTGACCGATCAGAATTTTATCAGGGCCGAGAAATTTTCCCCAGCAATCCACATGCTTTATATAATCCCCCAGCGGGTCATCGACAATATGGTTTATTGTTATGCCCAGATAATCATCCACTAATTGATTAACCTCGGTTTGTGAAAGGGACGGATTCTCTTCCAGCACGAGGTTGGTCTGTGCACCCTGCCCCATGCCATCGGTCATCCAGTTCCCCCCGGTATGAATCAGGTTCATTCCATAAAGTTCAAGGTTCAGGTGTTGGGCCACCTGAATAGGAACATCATTATCGTTTGGACGAGGCCGGTTGTAAGGAAAATTCACCACAGCCACTTCGCTGTTACCGGTCATAATAAACCAGGGGCCGTAATCACGAGTCCAATAACTATCGGTTGGCGCCTGAATAAAATCACAACGGCTCAAATCAACCCCATTTTGCGTATACAAGGCAATCACCTCATCCTGTTGACTCTGATTGGCTACAAGTGTTATCACATTAGCATCTTCCGCAATTTCAGCAATAAGGGTTATGGGAATTCCAAAAGGATAGCGCACCAACACCCCTTCAGCGGGTTCAAATTCAGCAATGTTTCGTACTTCGCCTGAAGGAGGATCTGTAGCATAGAAATCTTTCCCTATCGTATAGAATAAGGCTTTCTCTTCATCAGAAAGCGTGTGCTTTAATGGCGTTTGACTCCAAACGTTTGCCCATGTAAACATGAAAATCAATACATAAATACCCTGAATTAACCTCATTGTTAATGCTTTTCTAAAGGCAAATATAAAAGGAATCCTTATGCATAAAAAAAATTATAAAAAAAATTCAACTCTGTGTATCGTTAAAAAACGATATATCAATTAATTACAAACAAATAAATGAAAATATATAAAAAACTTACATAAATACTGTAACCTGATTTCACCAATGAAAGTATCCATAGATATTCTTATGCAGAATAGTGGATTATCTCTATTACTTTTTCTAAAAAAACGGATAAACAGAAGTAGAGGAGAATGCAATTATAACAGAATTATACAGTAAAACCGGGAGGTTAAATTTATTCATTCAAAATCATTCCTATGAAAACAGGATTAATGCTTGTTGTGGCAGTCATGCTATCGTATGTGGTATCGTGTCAAAATTTTCAATTTGAGGATACAGCACAAAAGGCCGAATTTGAGATTACATCACGGGGAAAGCATACAGTCACGCTTGAATATGCCTTAAAAGAATTTTCTTTAGAGAAAAAAAACTTCAGGGAAAAAGTTTTTGATGTTATCCGGATGCCCGGAAAATTTCTTCCCGGAAACGAGGGCGACCCGAATCTTCCCTCGTCCAGTTGTTTTTACGCCATTCCTGAAGGAGCAACTCTAACCTGGTCGGTAAAAAAACAAACTACTGAAAAAATTTCATCTGTAGAAATTATCCCTTCAGGAAAAATACCCTTCGACACCGAAGAATATTCAGACACACCCCGAAAAAACGCAAAAGTATACAACAATGATTCCTTTTTCCCTGCCCAACCTGTGCTGATATCCGAAGTAATGAATGTTCGGGGCGTTCGGATGGTTCAGGTCGGCGTAACTCCGTTCCAATACAATCCGGTTACAAAAGAACTTTTGGTAATTCATTCTCTGGTCCTGGAAATAGCGCTTGAAGGGGGAAAAGCTGCGCCTGGAGAACAACGGTTACGCAGTTCCTGGTTTGAACCCCTGCTCCAGGATATGCTTATCAATTATGACCAGCTACCTCCATTAGAAACAAAAACACATGCGACAAAATCATCCTCCGGATATGAATATCTTATTGTAGTTCCCAACGATCCGGCATGGATGCCTTATGCCCAGCAAATCCAGAAATTTCGGAATCAGCAGGGAATAAGAACGGGCATTGTAACACTGGCTGAAATTGGTGAAAACAGCCCATCCGCTATTGAAACTTACATCGATAATGCTTACAATTCATGGGACATCCCTCCGGTAGCGGTATTACTGATGGCCGATTACGGCAGTGATGCCACCAACCGAATCACTTCCTTTGAGTTGCCGCATCCTTATAGCGGCACTTACATTTCAGACAATGTTTATGCAGACGTCACAGGGAATTCGCTTCCTGACATCATTTTTGCCCGTATGACAGCAGAAACAACCGAGGATCTGGAAACAATGGTTTCGAAAGTCATCGATTATGAGACTAACCCCCCATCCGACGCTGCCTTCTATGCCTCACCGGTTACCGCGCTGGGTTGGCAAACGGAACGCTGGTTTCAGATTTGCTCGGAAGTAATCAGTGGCTACATGGTAAGTTTAGGTAAAAATCCGCTTCGGGTAAATGAAATATATAGTGGAACACCGGGAACAGTATGGTCAACAGCCACAAATACTGCTGCTGTAGTTGATTATTTTGGCCCATCGGGATTAGGGTACATCCCTTCAACCCCCGATCAGCTGGGAGGATGGACAGGAGGAAATGCTGCCATGATTTCCAATGCGATTAATAACGGAACCTTTATGGTAGTACACCGCGACCATGGCGGGGAAACGCTGTGGGGTGAACCCGCCTACTCCAATGCACATATTTCTGCCTTAACCAACGAATCATTGCCCTTTATTTTTTCATTAAACTGCCTTACGGGAAAATTCAATTCTACCGGTACATGTTTCTCCGAAACCTTTCACCGGCATACCTCTGCCGGCGAAAACGCAGGTGCCTTAGGACTGATTGCCGCTTCACAGGTATCGTATTCTTTTGTGAATGATGTATATGCCTGGGGTATGTTTGATAATTTCTTTCCTGATTTTATGCCCGATTACGGGATGACTCAGGTCGGTGAACGCGGGATGCTGCCGGCCTTTGGTAATGCATCCGGAAAATACTTCCTTCAACAATCGAATTGGCCTTATAATGCCTATAATAAAGAAGTCACTTATAACCTTTTCCACCATCATGGGGATGCCTTTTCAGTAGTCTATAGCGAAATACCACAGGCATTGAGCGTTACACATAACAGCAGTGTACTCAGCAGTGCGACTTCCTTTGATGTTATGGCACCGCAGGGAGCCCTCATCGGGCTCAGTGTAAACGGGCAATGCATTGGTTCAGCTTTTGCGCTGGGTGGATCAACCGCCATAGCGATAGAACCCCAAAGCCCGCAAGATGTGATGATTATTACCGTCACTAAACAAAATTTTTACCGCTATCAGGATACCGTTGCCATAATGGCGCCAGACGGAGGTTGTGTGCTTTACCACGCACATACAGTAAATGATATAGCCACAAACGGAAACGGAATTGCCGAATTCAGCGAAACCGTTGATCTGGATATCAGTATTAAAAACATCGGAACTGCCCTCTCGCAAAATGTATCCCTGCAACTTCAAACCACCGATCCATACATTACAATTATTCACGACACAGCGTATGCTGGCTCGCTGGTTCCGGAAGAAATACAAACCCTTGCTAATGCCTTTACGGTTACTGTTTCAGAAAATGTACCGGATAATCATCGGGCCGCAATGACACTCATTACTACCGATGCCAATGGAATGACGTGGAACAGCAGCTTTAATCTCACATTGAGAGCCGCCCAACTGGAAATCAGTTCATGGGCTATCGCCGGTGACGATATGCTGGATCCGGGCGAAACCACGCTTTTTATCGTGTACAGCTTAAATTCGGGTGGTGCAGCGGCCGACAGTGTCGTGTGTACGTTAATGGAAAATGATCCCTATCTCACACTGGAAACAACGGCGCCCCAAAACATGGGTACCCTTCCGGCCGGAACAACCGGACAAGCCGGATTTCAGCTTACTGCGGCACCCAATACGCCAGCCGGACATCAGGCAGAACTCTCGGTGTACCTTACCGCAAGCCACGGCCTCAGTGCCCAAAGTACCCTCCCGGTATGGATTGGGAAAATTCCTGCATTGGTACTGGATCTTGACCCACTCCCCTCGTCAGGCACAATTCTGCATACTACCCTTGAAAATCTGGAATTTAACGCCGATTATACCACCATTTTTCCGACAGATCTGAATCGCTATAAATCGCTCTTTATCTGTTTGGGGATTTATCCGGATAATTATACGCTCAGCAATAACGACGGGCAAATGCTGGCTGATTATCTGAATAGTGGAGGAAAAATTTATATGGAAGGGGGCGATACCTGGGCTTACGATCCACCAACTGCAGTCCATCCGATGTTTAACATTACCGGACTAAACGATGGAGGTACCGATTTATTTTCTGTATCAGGTGAAGATAATACCTTTACCGCAGGAATGACATTTACCTATTCAGGCGCCAACAGTTATATTGATCAACTTGCGGCTGTGAATTCCGGTATCGCCATTTTAAATAACCCGTCGATAAATTATACCTGTGGTGTCAGCAACGAAACAGAAACCTATAAAACGATCGGTACTTCTTTTGAATTTGGCGGTTTGACAGAAAATGCAACAAGCCCTGACTCTTTGATGGCAGCGTATCTCACTTTTTTTAATTTGAATCCGGAAACCCCAATAAACCCACCCCATATTTCTTTTGCACCCGACAGCCTATACCACCTCATGGCGCTATGCGCAACAGATACCCTTGAAATAACAATAAGCAATACCGGTGGAGAAAACCTGTTGTGTATCCTTCAGGCCCCATCCGCGTTATGGCTGTCTGTTCACGAAACCCAGCAGATCATACCTGCCGGAAATACTGTTGCACTCCCGGTTATCCTTTCAGCCGAAGCCATCGTTGAAGGAATATATGAAGAAATGCTGATAATTACGACCAATGATCCGGAAAACCCCCAAGTGGTGATTCCAGTAGTAAACGAAGTAATGAATCCGATGGTCTGCCCGCCATCGCTTCAGGTTTGTGAGAATGATCCTCCATTCCTGCTCGAAGGAGGAACGCCCGGAGGAATCTATAGTGGTAATTCTGTTGAAAATGGTTTTTTTTATCCGCAAGAAGCAGGATCGGGTGAACACACCGTTATTTATACCCTTATGCCGGAAAACACTGCCTGCACACTTGAATGTGCCTTCACTGTGTCGGTTGTGGCTGCGCCGGTAGTAATCAGCCCGGAGGATATGGCTTTATGCGGGGATAATCTTGTACCCATTTTGCTCAACGGAGGAATTCCTGAAGGAGGCGAATATTCAGGCCCTGGCGTTAACAATAATATTTTCGACCCTACAATAACCGGATATGGAATCCATGAAATTCTATATATCTGGACAGATTCAACCACAGGCTGTTATGGTACAGATCACTTTTACATCACGGTCGATTCACTCCAGCAGGTTGTATGTCCCGGGCATTTACATGTTTGCTCCGCCGATCCGGCCTTTGTGCTTAACGAGGCTACTCCTGCCGGCGGAATTTACCTGCTTGGCGGAGATACTCTAACTACTTTCGACCCCGCCGCCATGGGGCCGGGAAATTACCGGATCGATTATATTCTGAACGGTATAGGAAATTGCGCCGGACAATGCAGGTTTGTAATCACAGTTCACGCCTCCCCTTCCACACCGGGAAATTTCTATGCATCACAGGTGGAAGAAACGTTTATCCGACTGAACTGGAATCCTTCATTCTTTGCCAACCGCTATTACGTGTATTATAAAGAAACATCGGCAAACGACTGGACAACAATTATCCTGACCAGAAACCACCATACAGTTACGCTGGAAAACCTGCAACCTTCCACAACGTATCAAACCATGATTCAAGCCATGAACCCACATTGTTCAGGTGAAATGAGCGATACACTGGAGCTAACCACGCTGACGCCACCTGCTTACTGTACTTCAGGAGGTACCGACAGCAGCGAGGAATGGATTGACTATGTAAAATTCAATCCGTTAAGAAACTATAGCGGCGACAACGGAGGATATGAAGATTTCACGGATATGGGAGCCGGACAGGTTACCGCCGGCCGATCGGCAAAAGTTTACTTTAGTGCCGGCTACACCGGAAGAAGAAAAAGCCTAAACTGGAGCGTATGGATTGATTTTAACCGGGATGGGGTTTTTGAGGAAGCAGAACAGATCGTCAACACCATTAGCACAAAAACAAACACCCTCAAGAAAACATTTTTTGTACCTACAGATGCGCACATTGGAATAACCCGGGCAAGGGTGTCCGTGAAAAATGGCGGAGCGCCGGGAGCCTGCGAATTATTCAGCCATGGAGAAACCGAAGATTACTCAATTACGGTATCCCTTCCGGGCAATGGCGGCGGGTGGTTCGATGCCCCGGATACTGAAACGGACAATGACCTGAGCCAATCGTTGCTTTGTGTTCCTAACCCGGCAGCTGATCATGTACTCGTTTATTACGGAAGTCATGTGGAGCATGGAAAACTGGAAATATTCTCTGTTTCCGGAATCCGGATAATGGAAACCACAGTAACTGGCATCGAATACCCGCTGGCTGTTGAAAAATTACAACCTGGCGTTTATTTCATGGTATTAAGTGCTGATAATACGATGGTTACCGGAAAACTTATCAAAAAATAAATCAATAGAACCACCACACATTTTACGTATACAAAGGAAGCCATACTGACCATGGCTTCCTTTTTTTGGCCCCTTCGATAGCTTGAAAAAATAGGATTGTGCCGCTTTGTTTTCACACGGCTATCTCTGTTAAAATATTTCGAATAGCCGCATTTGCTTGATTCCATTCCAAAAAAAAGTCCTGACTCAAAATTTTCGTCAGGACATAAATTTCTAAAGATCCTTAAAATTAATGACCCGAACCGCCCATTACTTTAAAATGATCTTTTGTTTCATCAACGATTCGTTGATACCATTCCTTACTATATCCAGGAAAAGATACATCCGGAGTAACATATTTATAATTTTCAGGGACTTCTTTTCTGTACTTTACATTTCCGTCCATATAGCGTAAAAATAATTCCTGATAAAGAGTTTTCCAGGTATCAAAAGTAAACTGAGCCACATCATTGCTATAGTCCGTCAAAAATTCAATTCCCATTTCCTGATTGGCATTATAAAGCGCTTTTGCTGCTTTATCGATCATTTCTGTATTTTCAATAAACTGGTGTTCTAGTTCCTTTTGCACCACAAGAATATCAGGGGTAATGGTATTGTAACGGGTATAGGCAAAATTCGAGACCTGGTTAAAGATCCAGAAAGCAGCCTCATCACTCCATTCCATAATGGCACCGTTACCGGTTTCGTATACATAAGGCGAAGCGGTTATTCCACAGTACATAGGAGTGAAAACAGTAGTTGCAGCATCATCAACGCCGAACCAGAAAATACCCCCAATGGGATCAGGAAGCCAGTTACGACTTTGAGTCACAAAAACAAACCCCGATTGTTGCGTAGCAACAGCACGTTCGTTACAATAGGTTTCACCGTCCACTTCCCAGGTAAGAGGCCTCCAGCGGTAAGGCAGTCCATAAGGAGCTGCACCCAGGTCTTTTGTCATATCCAGTTTCGTTCCTTCAAAATGGTCGCGCATAAAATCCATCATTTCTTCTACGGTAATTTTATGATCGGGTTCGATCCACAAAGGCATACGATCTTTCAATTTGTGGCCCATGGCATAGTCTTCATATTTTTCCATTTTTTGATTCACTTTCCGGAACATACTCCAAACCCTCCCTTCACAGAAACGGGCCGCACTAAAATCAACCGGAGCATAGGTATCACTAAAACTGAAATTTTTATCTTTTCCGTCGAACCATCCTTTTTCACGGGCAAAGTCAATTACATCAAAGGAATAAACGGTTGTAACCCCTTTATTAAAAATATCCTCAAGATTTTTTGAGGAGATCGAACTTTTATTGTTATCGAGCGGAAAAGTAGTAATACGAGCCTGGTTGGCATGACCAGAGACCATACCATCAGGAATCATCCGGGCAACCCATACCGCACCCTTATAGCCATTTCCTTTGCCAATAACTTCAAAAATCCAAACTTCGTCGGAGTCGGCCACTGAGAAAGATTCGCCGGAGCTGGCATAGCCATATTTATCCATTAATTCCACCATAGTTTTGATGGCTTCACGTGCGGTTTTCGCCCGTTGCAGGGTGATATAAATCAACGAACCGTAATCCATGACAGCACCTTCCTGGGTAGCCAGTTCGCTACGTCCACCATAGGTAGTTTCACCGATGGCCAATTGATGTTCGTTCATATTGCCCACTACGTTATAGGTGTGCGCAACTTGTTCAATTTGACCCATAAATTTTCCGGTGTCCCACTCCCAGACATCAAGTAAAGTACCCGGATCCCAATCGGAAGCGGGCCAATGGTACAATTCACCGTACAGTACATGGCTGTCGGCAGCATAGGATATCATTGTAGAACCATCGGCAGAAGCCCCTTTGGTAATTAAAAAATTTGTGCAGGAAAAACTGTTACTGGTTATACCCGCCACAATCAGCACTAAAATAAAAAGTCTTTTTTTCATATTTTTTTGTTTTGCAGATTATTCATTTGGAGTACAAATCTATTAATAAAAAGTTTATTACCAACTCCTAAAGCATTGAGGGAAATAGAAAAGCCCACCGGTTCGATGGGCTTTTGGAGGTGTCAAGCGGATTCGAACCGCTGTACGAGGTTTTGCAGACCTCTGCCTAACCGCTCGGCCATGACACCATTTATTTACAGGTTTGCAAAGGTAAAAAAAAATTAATAGCCAATACGAATTTTTGTAATCAAAATTACCGAAGCTGTTTTCACTTTTTTTCACTGATCCCCAATAAAAGAACCACCTGTAGCGCTGCTTTACCGTAAATTTTCGCATTATAAATCCATAATTATGGAATCTAATAATAGGGAACTCAAAGTAACCCCAACTGATTTTAAAAAAATATGTACCTTTATCCCTATGAAGGGAAAAATACATTTTTTAGCCATTTTGCTATTCTTTGCCACAACTCCCGATAAAATGCAGGCCCAAAAACTGCAAATTATAAGCGAATATGTGGCCTTCCAACTCAATCCGGATACCACGGTAATGGCCTCCGGAATGTTTGTCTTTAAAAATAGTGCCACCCTTCAATCCCAGTATCCAATTTTTTATCCTGTTCAAAAGGATGACGTAATGGGGGATGTGCTTGAATATAAGGTAAAAGGGGATGTGGAACTGGTTCAACTTACCAATGAAGGAATAGCATTTAATTATAAAATTGCCCCTGATGTGATTAACCATTTCTGGCTCACCTATAAACAAAAAATGATGACAGATACGGCCACCTATTTTTTTTCCTCATCCGGGTATTGGCAAAATGCATTAAAAGAATTTCAATTTACCCTCATTCTACCTGAAAACTGGGATTTATTGGAATCTACATTTTCTTACGACGAAACCTGGACAGATCTGGGAAAAACATATTATCGTACGATTCGCAACAATTATAATCCGCCCGATATATTTACAGTCGTTTATCGTCGTCCACCCCCCATCTATTTTGGACACTGACACGATTTATTTTACCCCCCATCGCCGGATTAAGCTTTGAAACTTTAACCTCAATAGCAGTGATACCCTCAAACGCGGTGGTAACAGCAACTCCAATTTTATGACAAACATGCTCGATAAGATTGCACTTTTCCGACATAACGCGCTTCACCAGTCGGTAGATTTGCGAATAATCAATCGTATCATCCAGTTTATCTGAAATTCCTGCTGCCGTAGTATCACATTCAAACCATATATCCACCTCCAGATGAGTTCCGATAATCTGTTCCTCCTGATAATGCCCGATTGGAGCATAAAACTCCATACCTTCAATAGAAATCATTGCCATAACGCCCAATTAAAAATGCAAAGTAACGGAAAAAAAACCTTAATTATCAAGACATTTCTTTCCCCTATTCGATAAAAAAAATAAACACTATTTCACGAAAAACAACCGTTGGAAGTGGCACTGCCTTTTCTTGTATCCTGTTCAATTTCATCGTATTTTTGTGCGTTATTTTTACGCTGATATACTATTAATAAAATTTTTATGGAAGACATTACCCATTCCGCACCGGAAGAAAAGGAAGTCAGAAAACTGAATTTTCTGGAACAGATCATTGAAGAGGACCTCCGGAATCCCATTTACAACAATACAATCCTTACACGTTTTCCCCCCGAACCCAATGGTTACCTACATATTGGCCATGCCAAATCGATATGCCTCAACTTTGGCCTGGCAGAAAAGTACAACGGTAAAACAAACCTTCGCTTCGATGATACAAATCCCTCAAAAGAAGAAACCGAATATGTCGAATCCATAAAAGAAGATATTCATTGGCTGGGTTTCGACTGGGAAGGTCGTGAATACTATGCATCAGATTATTTCGACCAATTGTACGAATGGGCCGAAAAAATCATTACCGCCGGAAATGCCTATGTCGACGACCAACCCGCCACCGAAATCAGCCGCCAACGCACCACACCAACCGAAGCAGGGATAGAAAGCCCCTTCCGAAACCGTTTGCCGGATGAAAACCTCGATCTGTTTCGCCGTATGAAAGCAGGTGAATTTAAAGATGGAGAAAAGGTGCTACGGGCGAAAATCGACATGAATTCACCCAATATGCACATGCGCGACCCGATTATGTACCGCATTATTCATGTTCCCCACCACCGCACCGGTAATACCTGGTGTATTTATCCCATGTACGACTGGGCACACGGACAATCGGATTATATTGAAAGAATATCCCATTCCGTATGTACCCTGGAATTTGAAGTCCACAGGCCCTTGTACGATTGGTTCCTTGATCAAGTGTATGAACCAGGCACTATCCGCACCAAACAGCGCGAATTTGCACGCCTGAACCTCAGCTACACGGTAATGAGTAAGCGTAAATTGCTGGAACTGGTGAAAGAAAATTATGTCAGCGGTTGGGATGATCCCCGTATGCCGACCATTTGTGGTTTGCGCCGGCGAGGGTACACTCCGGCTTCGATCCGGCTCTTTGCCGAAAAAGTGGGCGTTGCAAAACGCGATAACGTAATTGATGTCAGCCTTCTTGAATGGTGCGTTCGTGAAGACCTGAACAAAAAAGCCCCCAGAGTGATGGCCGTTCTTAATCCGGTGAAAATTGTTTTAGATAATTATCCCGACGGTCAGATGGAAGAGATGGAAACCATCAATAACCCCGAAGATGAAACCATGGGAACACGAAAAATTCCTTTCTCCAAAGAACTCTTTATTGAACGGGATGATTTTATGGAAAACCCGACAGGGAAATATTTCCGCCTGGCCCCCGGAAAAGAAGTAAGGTTGAAAAGCGCCTATATCATAAAATGCATTTCTGTTGAAAAAGATGAACAAGGCCAGATCGTTTTGATTCATTGCACGTATGACCCCGAAACACGTAGTGGAGGGCCGGCAAGCAACCGTAAAGTGAAAGGAACCTTACACTGGGTTTCGGCCGCTCATGCCATAGAGGCGGAAATAAGGCTTTACGACCGGCTATTTAATGATCCGGATCCTGCTGGCCATAAAGAGGCAGATTACCGCCAATTTCTTAACCCTGACTCATTTCAGCCATTAAAAAACTGCAAACTGGAGCCTGTTCTTAAACACGCTGCACCCAATGCCCATTTCCAGTTTACCCGACTGGGCTATTTTTCTGCAGATAAAGATACAACCCCGGAAAATCCAGTATTCAACCGTACGGTAACGCTGAGAGACAGCTGGTCGAAAGAAAAATAATAATAGTTGACTGCGCAATAGCCTCCCTGCTTTTACAAACTGGCAGTGCAATACCCGTTGATGGTTGGGTCGGTGCCTGATAACGAAATATCCTTACAGATTAACAAACCCATCCTGACCATGCTTCAACATTTCTGATTAGCCATGAATTTCAATTAAAACACGGGGAAGCGATGACGGTTCTTTTCCCGAATGATCAGAACAGGTTATTCAGAAACAATCCGAGCTGTGATTATGGGGCTTATTTATTTAAATACCTGACATTACAGCAGTGCTGTTTGCAAAAAGCTTTTACGGTTTTATCCTCCGTATCCCTCGCTCAATTCGCTCAATCGTTTCTTGTTTTCCAATCACATCAATGATATCAAAGAGATGCGGCCCGTGTGCAGCACCCACAATACATAAACGGAAAGCATTCATTACCAATCCCATATTCAATGCTTTTTCACTGATCCAGGTTTTTACTGCCTGCTCTGACGTTTCAGCAGTAAACGGGTCTAAATCCTGCAGAATTTCTATAAGCGTGACCATGAGTTCAGGAACTTCCTCTTTCCAACGTTTTTTTACTACTTTTTCATCGTATTCAACAGGGGCTTCAAAAAAGAAATTCGACTGCGCCCACAATTCCCCAATAAAATTTACGCGTTCTTTGACCAACCCCGTAATACGTAAAAGCTTTTCATGGTTAACATTGATACCTCGCACCCGCAGTGCATTGTGAAACAGAGCGGCAATTTCGTCATTACTTCGGTTAACAAGATAATAATGATTGAACCATCGGGCTTTTTCCGGGTCAAATTTTGAGCCGGATTTCCCCACCCTTTCGAGGGTAAAGGCGGCAATCAGCTCGTCGAGCGAAAAAATCTCCTGTTCCGTTCCCGGGTTCCATCCCAGCAAAGCGAGCATATTCACTACGGCATCGTGAAAATAACCTGATTCCCTGTATCCTGAAGCAATTTCTTCTTTTTCAGGATCCATAGGCCAACGTAACGGAAATACGGGAAAACCCAAACGATCGCCATCTCGTTTACTCAGTTTACCATTTCCATCGGGTTTTAACAAAAGCGGCAAATGTGCAAAGGCAGGCATCGTTGCCACCCAACCCAATGCCCGATACAACAATATATGTAAGGGCAGTGAGGGCAACCACTCTTCACCACGGATTACATGGCTGATTTCCATCAAATGATCATCCACAATATTGGCCAGATGATAGGTAGGCATTCCATCCGATTTAAACAGTACTTTATCGTCGAGTGTAGACGTATTTACGTTGATAGAGCCTCTGATGAGGTCATTCATTTCCACCGTTTCATTTTCAGGCATTTTAAACCGAATCACATAAGGAGCACCCTCGTCGAGCAGTTTCTGCGTCTCCTGCTTAGAAAGAGTCAGTGAATTACGCATCGTGCAACGGGTTATAGCATCGTATTGCATAGATGAGGATTTGGCCTCCATCAACCGGTTACGCATAGCCTCCAACTCGTCGGCTGTATCAAAGGCAAAGTAAGCAAAACCAGTTTCTACGAGCTTATCGGCATACTTGCGGTACAAACTCTTTCGTTCTGACTGCCGGTACGGGCCGTATTCTCCTCCAACCGATTGTCCTTCATCCGGCAGTATTCCACACCAACGTAACGACTCGAGAATATAAGCCTCCGCTTCCGGCACAAAACGAGCCTGATCTGTATCTTCAATACGAAGTATAAAGGTTCCGTTGTGTTTTTTTGCATAGAGATAATTATACAATGCCGTTCTCAGTCCTCCGATGTGCAACGGGCCGGTGGGACTTGGCGCAAAACGTACGCGCACACCTCTTTCCATATCCATTATTTTTTTGGCAAAGATAGAGAAACAGGCGTAATCGTCAAATTACTGCCTTTGATTGATTTTTTATTTAAAAATGCCGTGATAAAGGGTTATTGCATTTTTCGTATCTTTGCAAAAAATGTATAAAACCCTATAATTCAAATACCCATGTTAAAAAAAACGTTATTTTTCATGGCAATAGTGATAATCACTATTTCATGCTCCACACCAAAACAAAACGATATGCAAAACCTCCTTCCCCAGGATCAGGCATTCCTTGCAACCCATCCGAAAGAAGTAGATGAACGTGTAGCTATTTTTGCTCCTTTTACGCTTACTGCCGACATCAGTCATCTTTCGGACAACGAAAAGCAAATCCTCTCCATTTGCTTTGATGTGGCTGACATCATGGAAACGCTTTACTGGAAGCAAACCATCGGTAACAGGGATAATTTCCTCAACAACATCGCCGATGAAAATACGAAAAAATTTGCGGTCATCAATTACGGCCCCTGGGATCGTCTGGACGGAAACAGGCCATTCATTGAAGGAGTTGGCGAAAAACCAGCTGGTGCGAATTTCTACCCTCCGGATATGACCAAAGCTGAATTTGAATCTCTTCCCGATCCGGACAAAACCAGCCTTTACACGCTGATTCGTCGGGATAAGCAAGGCGCGTTAAAAGTAATTCCTTACCGCGAGGCTTACAAAAAAGAATTAACACAAGCAGCTAAAATGCTCAAAAAAGCAGCGGCCCTTGCCGAAGATCCCGGATTAAAAAAATACCTCGAATTACGCGCTGATGCACTGATCACCGATAATTACCAGCCCAGCGACTTTGCCTGGATGGAAATGCAAAATGCCAACATCGATTTTGTGACCGGGCCCATTGAAAACTACGAAGATGCCCTCTTCGGATACAAAGCCGCTTTCGAATCCTTTGTACTAATTAAAGACCTGGACTGGAGTGCAAAACTCACCAAATTTTCTGCCATGCTGCCTGATCTTCAGGCCGGCCTCCCTATAGAAGAAAACTATAAAAAAGATGTTCCCGGATCAAAAGCCGACATGAATGTTTATGACGTAGTATACTACCGTGGTGACTGTAACGCCGGCAGCAAAACTATTGCGATCAACCTACCGAATGATGAAGAAGTACATATAAAATTTGGCTCCCGTAAATTGCAGTTAAAAAATGCCATGAAAGCAAAATTTGATAAAATTCTTGTTCCCATTTCCGATGTGCTGATTGATCCTGCACAACGGAAATATATCAAATTCAACGCTTTCTTTGAAAATACGATGTTTCATGAAGTAGGCCACGCCATGGGCATCAAAACAACGGTCGATGGTTCGCAGACGGTTCGTGAAGCACTGAAGGAACAATATTCTGCCATTGAAGAAGGAAAAGCCGATATTATGGGCCTTTATCTGGTTACAAAACTTTACGAAATGGGCGAACTTACCGAAGGAGAAGTGATGGATAACTATGTAACCTTCTTTGCCGGAATTTTCCGCTCCAGCAGGTTTGGTGCTGCCAGCGCTCATGGTAAAGCCAACATGATGCGGATGAACTATTTTGAAAAAACAGACGCTTATACCCGCAACGACGACGGAACCTATACTATTCATTTCAATGAAATGCAGGAAGCCATGATTTCACTGATGCAAAAAATCCTTCACGTTCAGGGTGACGGAGATTACGAAGCAGCAAAAGCCTGGGTTGAACAAGAGGGCATTATTAAACCCCAACTCCAAAGTGACCTCGATCGTCTGGGTTATGCAAATATTCCTGTTGATATTATTTTTGATCAGGGAAAAGATAAGCTAGGACTTTAAAAGTTGAATCTATCCTGTAATTCCAAGGTGAAGAAACCGAATCTCTGTGTCTTCACCTTTTTATTTTGTGATTTATGCTACATTTGCAGTATAAATTCGTTTAGTGAATTAAAAATTAAATACGAATAACAACATGAAAAAAATTGTACGATCGTTTTTAGTGATTCTGGTTTTAACAACCGGGTTACTGGCAAAGGCAGCACCTGATGAAGGAATGTGGCTGCCAATTTTTGTTGAACACCTCAATTACGAAGAAATGCAGGCCATGGGGCTTAATCTTTCTGCAGAGGAAATATACAGCATCAATAACTCAAGTCTTAAAGATGCCATTGTAAACTTTGGAAACTTCTGTACCGGAGAAATTGTCTCCCCCGAAGGATTAATTCTTACCAATCATCACTGCGGCTATGAGGCCATCCAGTCGCATAGTTCCATCGATCACGATTACCTGACCGACGGATTCTGGGCTATGTCAAAGGAAGAAGAACTACCCAATAAAGGGCTTACGGCCACGTTTTTTGTCCGTATGGCAGATGTTACCCTTGAAGTTTTGGCAGATGTTACCGACGAGATGACGGAATCAGAACGCTCAAAAGTGATTAAGGAAGCCATGAGTACCCTCGAAACTGCCGCCAGTGAAGAAGGAAAATATACAGCCGAAGTAAAAGGCTTTTTCAATGGCAACGAATACTATCTTTTTGTTTATGAAGTATATAATGATGTACGCCTTGTAGGTGCACCTCCTTCCGCCATCGGAAAATTTGGCGGAGATACCGATAACTGGATGTGGCCACGCCATACCGGTGACTTCAGTATGTTTCGCGTGTATACAGCCCCGGATGGCTCTCCTGCAGAATACAGCAAAGAAAATGTGCCAATGGTTGCAAAACGCCATCTGAAAGTATCAACAAAAGGCATTGAAAAAAATGATTTTGCCATGATCTGGGGTTATCCGGGAAGCACCGATCGCTACCGGACTTCCTGGGGAATTGACCTGACACTGAATCAAATCAACCCAGCCATTGATGTAATGGGTGAAGTTGTTCTTTCCAATATGAAAGAAGGAATGAACCAAAACGATGAGGTTCGCATTATGTATGCGTCAAAATATGCACAAATTGCAAACCTCTGGAAAAATAAAAAAGGGGAAACCCGCGGCCTTAAACGCCTGAAAGTCTTCGATAAAAAAAAGGAAATCGAATCGGAATTTGCAAAATGGGTTGCTGAAAACCCGGAAAAACAAGAAAAATATGGAACCGTTTTAGCAGATTTTGAAAATGCATACCAATTGATTTCCGAAAAAGGAAACGATGCCGTAATGTGGAATTTACAACTGGGCCTGTTTGGTTGTCAGGCCTTTATTGTTCCTTTCCAATTCAAAAAAATAGAACAGATTCTTTCTCAAAAACTAAAAAAAGATGAATTGAATACCGCCCTCGAGCCCATTATGGAAACTATTGAGGCGGTTTACGCTGAATATGATCCCGCAACTGAAAAAATGATCTATACCGGTGTTCTTAAAAAACTTAAAGAAGTATTACCTGCTGATCAGCTTCCCGACATCTATAACCTGATTAATGACAAATATAAAGGGGATATTGATGCCTTTACCGACGAGGTATTCAAAAAATCAGTCTATGCCTCTAAGGAAAATATGCTGGCTTTTATGAATAAACCAAAACTAAAAGCATTGCAAAACGATTTGGGCGCTAAGGTAACCGAATCACTCTATGGGATGATAATGAAAATGCAGGCCAACGGTAATCCGGAAGCAGAAGACCAGCTAAAACAAGCCAAACGCCTTTTTGTGGCCGGATTACGCGAGATGAACCCCAAAAAAGCCTACTACCCCAACGCTAACTTTACCATGCGCCTTACCTATGGCCGCGTACTGGATTACTATCCTGCCGATGCCGTGCATTACGACTATGTAACCCGGATTTCCGGTATCATGGAAAAAGAGGATCCTGCCAACGATGAGTTTATCGTACCCGATCGCCTGAAAGAACTCTATCAAGCCAAAGATTATGGACGATATGCCGATAAAGAGGGCGATATGATCGTTTGTTTCCTCACCGATAATGATATAACCGGTGGCAATTCAGGCAGTCCTGTTATTAACGGAGATGGCGAATTGATAGGAATTGCCTTCGACGGCAACTGGGAAGCTATGAGCGGCGATATTGCCTTTGAACCAGAACTTCAGCGTACAATCAGTGTAGATATCCGTTATGTCTTGTTTATTATCGATAAATTTGCAGGCGCAGGACATCTGGTGGAAGAAATGACCCTTTCCGAATAATTGAATACTTCTTTTGAGATTTTATCCCATAATCCCTGTCGCAATATGTGACAGGGATTTTTTTCTGCTTTCTGCTTTCCCCTGGCAATGATTCTTCTGCTTAAAGCAACGCACAGGCCAAAGTAGCTATGCTGACACGAATAGCAGGAATCTGCAAAAGTGTTAAGGTACACGATTCCAGGGTACTGCCGGTAGTGACAACATCGTCGATCAGTATAACATGTTTCCCTTCAAAATGATAGCCATCCTTCAGGCCAAAAATACCATCCATATTCTCAAACCGCTGATAGCGGCTCTTTCTGGTTTGGGTGGCGCTGTTGGTTTTTCGGTAGAGCGTATTGACGTCAACTACGGCATTCATGCGCCCGGCCATTCCGCGGGCAATAACCTCGCTCTGATTGTATCCCCTTTGTGCCTGTTTTTTGGGATGTAAGGGTACTGGAATTAAAAAATCAGCATCGCAAAAAAAAGATGATTCCATTAATGCCTTGCCCAACATTTGACCGCAAAATATTCCAATCTCCTTTTTCCCCTTGTATTTAAACTGATGAAGCAAGTGCTGGACATGACTGCTTTTTCGAAAATAAAAATACGAAGTGGCATAATCGATGGGCGCCCGGCCCCAAAAAAGCTGACTTACCGGATTTTCTGCATGCTGATGAAAATGCGTACGGGGTAACTTTAACATACATCGGGTGCAAAGCACTTTCTCACCATGATATAAACTGTTTCCACAGGCCATACATACTTCCGGAAAAAAAAGATGAAAAAAATCTCGTATAATCTGTTTCATTGCCCAACACCAATTGTTGTTCTGATTCTCTTTTTGTTTCCTTTACAGTCGCGAAGGTCGGCGATCAGAACATATATTCCACAGGTTACAATATTTCCTCCGGCGTCACGACCATCCCACACCTCCCGGTTGCAGGCCGATAATAGCAAGTTGTTATGAAGTACCTTGATTTTATAGCCATTTTTATCATAAATCATAAGATCAGCAGCCTCATATTCCAGGGTATTTATAAGGGTAATCACCGTGATATCGTCAACGCCATTGTTATCGGGAATAATAGTTTTGGGAAAAACAGAGAGCAATGCATCGGAGGCCTCAGGCGAAACATACTGGCTGTTGCGGTAACCGGGAGTACCAAAATGACAAAGCTCGCCGGCAGAGTGCCACTTTAAAGTGTTGGAAATTCCTTCGATGCGTTCCAAGGCTACCCCTTGTGTAGTATACAATAACGGGTAATGCATAGAAGAGGAATAAAAAACAGCATCAATTATTTCCCTATCAGAAAACCGAATCAGGGCCAGTGTTCCTTCGGCTGCCGCCATTGCAGGCAATTCACTAGTAATCATACATTTGGGTTTGGGGGCTCCGGGATACCGGAGGGTTAATCCGGCCGTGTCGCTACATACCAGTAAATATTGTCCCGGAAAAAGCAATAAGGGCTTATCCCGTGCTGCTTTCATCTCATAAGCTATCGCCGTTAGCGTATCATATTTTGCAAAGGCCATGCCCTGGATATCCAATACCTTTTCCGATACATTGCAGAGCTCCGCATAATCATATAACCCGGGATCCGGATCAAAAAGCAATTCATTGATTAATAGATCCTTTTTTTCTACCGCTTGTGGAATGGCGACCTGAATGGAGTCAGAACTGCAATGATTTCCAGCGCAGTCGGTGATGTATTCCGACGGAAAAACCGAGAGAATCGTGCCTGCGGTTACCGCCTCAGAAAGTACCAGCACTACTTCGTTGTACCATGGGCCAACGGGCAATACTTCCATGATTTTATACGCCTTTGGGCGAATAAAAAACGCCTCTGGCAAGGAAAGCGACTCAGGATCTATGGTTTCATTAAATCGTAACACCACAGTATCGGGTGGAAAAATAAATGCCTCCGATAGAATCGGTTTTTGGGTATCCGGACAAACCGCTGCGATACTATTTTCATATCCTGGTGTACCCCCTTGCAGCGCAATACTGCTACCCCAGTTCTCTGCCCCGGCACAAAAATTTTCCGGATCAATAATCTCCAGCGACCACCCCCCGTCACGTTTCGATACCGTATGAGTGGTGGCGCTATATTCCATGGCATAACTGATCTCCTCCCGATTATTCCATAACAAAAGCTGGCATGTTGTGTTGGGCAGCGATAACCCCGGCAAAAACAGGGTTGAAACTGAATCCAAAATTTTCTCTTCTGATATAACGACATACTCTCCTCCTTCAATGATCTGGTTTTCTGTGAATAAATATCTCCGGCTATTCACATCCAGCGCATAATCGCGAAGGGAAATGGGATGGGGTGTTGAATTATAAATCTCCAGGTATTCCTGTGCTAAAAGCCCAGGTGGAACGGGATTGACATCGGCCATGATTTCAGTGATTATCAAATCGCCACGACGACTTTTCCGATAGGTAAACCAAAGATAAACCCTCTCCATGCGGTTTCCGGAATAATCTTCCAGATTTGAAATTTCCAGATTATAAAGGGTATTATCCGCTAACGATTGTTCGAAAAGTAAGGTAACACAATTATTTTGCTCCTCCCTTATGCCTGCCGCAATAGGTGTTACGCCGGGAGGGGAAAGAAAGTAGTGGGAAAGTATTTCTGCAGAAGGAGGAAAAATGGGTTCGGAGAATTCGGCGGTGATCCGTTGTTCCGTTTCAGGAAAAGCAGCATAGCCCTCCGGTGGAATTAGGTCGTACTCGATTGCCCGAATTTGAAAATTGTCGAAGTAAAATTTTGTGCTGTTGCTGGCCGTGCAGGTACAATGAATGCCAAAACTACCCGTATGTCCAATGACTGCACTGACTCCGGAGCCAGTTACTACCCATATTCCTTCCTTCGTAAAAAATCCCACTTCCCAGATACCTTCGGAAGTACGCGTAATTTTATAATTGAAATCTGACGATCCGGAAATATCAGGGCCGCTGCAGCGGCATACGGAGGTGGCCACGCCCTCCTGAAAAAGAAATAGCTCAGGAACATCCGCTGTCCCGGCTTCTCCTAACTGAAGATAATACCCAAAGGCCTGTTCAGGCGATGATTCATCGCGCATCAGCCAGATTCTTGTATTGTTATTGCCCGAAGGAGAAAATTTTTGCACTACGCGAAACAACCACTCCGCGCTATCGCAAAGCATATTCGGAGTAAATAAACAATAACTTCCGGCATCCGATGCATGTAACTGAAGTTCCTGCGTTTCATTAACCCGAAACGCAAGTGTGTCGCCGAACCATTCAGGGTTGTTTCGGAAATCTCCATCGGAAAAATTCTCATTGAGCTGAGCAGCCACCCTTCCCGGAACCCAAAAAAACAAGCAAAAAATGCTAATTTGTATACGTAACAATGATTGGCATCTGAATTTGCACAGCGTGTTGGTAAATTTTTTCATACCTGTTTTGTATTTATTCCTTAAGCGGTTTGTTTCCTGATAAAAAGTATACTTTTGTTGTTTAATACAGAAATGGAGAAAAAATAACCCATGAAAATATCGGTTGTTGGCGCTACAGGATTGGTAGGAAGCCGGATGATGGCGTTACTGGAATTACTTCCGCTTCCTGAAATCACGCTAATTCCAGTGGCTTCGGAAAAATCGGCTGGCCGAATAGTGGAATTCAGGGGCCAAAAAATAGAAGTACAAACTATACAAAAAGCAATTGCGCTGGCACCAAAAGTGGCCCTTTTTAGTGCCGGAGGAAGTGTTTCAAAGGAATTTGCACCACAGTTTGCCCGTCAGGGAACCCTTGTTATCGATAACTCTTCCGCCTGGCGTCGTGAAGCCGGCGTTCCGCTCGTTGTACCTGAAATCAATGGTAACACACTAAAACCCGGAGTTTCGATTATTGCTAATCCGAATTGTTCCACCATTCAGTTAGTCATGACGCTGGCACCGATTCATGCAAATGCAGGAATAAAAAGAGTTACCGTTTCAACGTACCAAAGTGTTTCGGGCTCGGGGCAAAAAGGTATTCAGCAACTTATGGCTGAAAAATCAGGAAAAAAAGGCAACGGCATTTATCCCTGGCCAATAGATGGAAATGTTATCCCTCAGGGCGGTTCTTTTATGGCCAACGGTTTTACGGAAGAAGAAATGAAACTGGTGTATGAAACCTGCAAAATACTACAGGCTCCTGAAATTGAAGTTGCCGCTACCGTAGTGCGAGTGCCGGTTACAGGAGGCCACTCCATCAGCGCTTCCGTGGAATGTACTGTGCCCTGCTCTGCCAGTGATGTACGCCGATGGCTGAAAAAAATGCCAGGTGTGACAATCATGGACGACCCCGCAAAAGAAACCTACCCCATGCCCCTGTTCTGCGAAGGAAAAGATGACGTGTTTGTTGGAAGAATCCGAAACGACCTCTTCCAGCCTAAAGTGGTTCATCTCTGGATTGTCGCTGACAATGTGCGAAAAGGAGCCGCAACCAATGCCGTCCAAATTCTGCAATATCTGATAAACCATCAATTAATAGCCCTAAAATAAACACGTGAAATTTTATCATACTATTTCCGGATTTCCATTGCTGTCGAACGCGGTTGTAACCATTGGCGTTTTTGACGGAGTACACCATGGCCATCGCACTATTATTGATCGAATGAAAACCATTGCCAGAGAAACAGGGGGTGAAACAGTGCTGGTGACTTTTAACCCGCACCCCCGTACAGTTTTGTATGAAGACAGCAAATTTCTGAAATTTATCCATAGCCGTTCGAGAAAAGCAGACTTGCTGGCCCGAACCGGCATTGATTATCTGATAGAAATTCCATTTACGATGGAATTTGCACAAATGCCCGCAAAAACGTTTATCGAAAATATTCTGGTGAAACAAATCGGCGTTAAGCATTTGGTAGTCGGGCACGATTACCATTTTGGGAAAGGCAAGGAAGGGACGTACGAGGGACTGGTAGAGATGGGTCAGGAGATGGGTTTTAGTGTAGAAAGGATTGCTCCCGTAAAAATTGGAGGAATAGTTGTTAGCTCAACGCAAATCCGTAAAGCACTCCGTGAAGGCGATATTACAAAAGCCAACGCCCTGCTGGGGTATGAATATTCTATTCTTGGCGAAGTAATCTACGGACAACAACTGGGACGCACGATCGGGTTCCCAACTGCCAATATCGAAGTTCCCAACAAATTAAAATTATTAGCGGCCAATGGTGTATATGCATGCAAAATCCTTTGGAAAAATGAAAAACATATTGGGATGGGCAATATTGGCTACCGGCCAACGGTAAATGGCGATAATCTGACCATTGAAGTCAATATATTTGATTTTAATACCGATATTTATGGTGATTTTCTAACCCTTTACTTTGTGGAACGCATTCGTGACGAGATAAAATTTGAAAACCTTCAGGCGCTAAAGGAACAACTAATCCGCGACGAAATTATCGTAAGGGAACGGTTGAAAATATCCAAACAGTAAACTACCGATTACAGCGTATATAATTATTGTTGAAGGAGTTATGTAAGTATATCCGCGAACCTTGACTAAAAAATGATTGCCATGTTTCGCTCAGGAATAGGCAAGCTAATATTTAATAAAATAATGCTGTCATTCCGGCAGAAATCAAGCCACTTACCAGTGATGAAAGTTAAGCCAGGTATAACGAAAATAGTATTTAAGGCGCTAAAAATATCAAAATTTAGAAAGATACATTGTTAAGTTGGTTTCCGGTGAAAGTCCAAGTTTTTTGCGTAAGCGGTTTCTGGCTGACTCGATACTTCTTACCTCTCTGGAGTTAATAGCAGCAATTTCTTTTGTATTGAGATTTAACTTAAGCAATGCGCAAAGTTTCCTTTCATTTTGCGAAAGGTCAGGGTGCGATTTTGACAGGTTGTTATAAAATTCTGTATAGACATTTTCAAAGTAGACCCGAAAATCTTCCCATGGATCTATATCGATGTTATTTTTTAAATATCTGATTTGTTTATCGATTAATGTCGATATTTCTGTGTTCGAATCACAAAATTTTAAGTAAATATCCTGTAAATTATTGATCAGCAAAATTTTTTCTTCCTGAATTTTTGTCAGTGTTACAGCCCGGGTAATCAATTCACGGTTTTTATGTTCCAACTCCATATGAAGCTGCGCCTCCTTTTCTTTCTGAATGATCAGTTCCTGCTCCCTGATTAAGCCCTGTTGTTGCTCAAGCGTCTTATTAACATTCTTTTCAAATCTGTACTTTTTGATAAGTATAACCGTTAACCATCCGAGTAACACGATTAATAAAAATGAGGCAATTAATAGAAAATTCTTTCTGGAACTCTCTAACATTTTGATAGTTAACTGATTTTCAATTTGTTTTTTCTCATTAATAACTTGATCCAGATCGAATTTGGACTGAAATCGATGAACTTCGATAGAATTGCTGATTCGATGAAGAGAATCTTTAATAGCTACATGCATTCTGAGGCTTTTAGATGCTTCTTTGTAATTGCCAGAAGCTTCCAGGCTATTTGCTAACTCAAATAGCGCATCAGCTTTCAGTGCTTGAAGCGAGGTATTTTCAGCCATTTCAAGCGCTTTCCATGCATATTTCTTTGCAGAACTGTACTCTTTTAATCGATGCTTGAGCCTCGACAGAATCGTATAGCATTCAGAGAGAACATTTGGAAATTGCTGGTATTTCGCTGTATCTGTAACACTTCTAAGATAAGTTTCAGCCAACTTATATTCATTCAACAAAAAATATATTTCACCAAGATTTTTCAGAGAAATGGCAGTCATGTATAGGGTCTCTGAAGTTTTTGCAATTCCGTATAGTTTAATACCAACTTCGAGCGCCCGGGTGTAATCTTCTTTTTTCTTAACATAGTCGTATTGCTCATGAAGAATATCGAATTTTATTTTTTCATCACCCGGCTTTGTGCTAAGCTCAATCGCTTTATTGAAATATTCATCCGCTTTATCATAGTTACCTGAAGTAAGATTTAATCCTCCTAATCCCTTGTAAATAAGAGCTATATCATAGTCTAATCCGGAATTTTCTATTAAACTTAACGCTTTAAAATAAAATTTCATTGCGGTTTTATAATCATTCAGGTCTTGAAAAATCATTGCCATCAAAGAGTAAATCTTAGAACGGGTGACGGAATAATTAATAATCTTGCTTACCTCTGCTGAGTCAGACTCAATTTCAAGCAATAAATTATCAAGTGTTTGATATGATTTTTGTAATTTACTCTGATAAAATAAGGATCTTGCTATATTATACGTTGAGTGCAGTAATCCATATTTATAACCCGCAAGCTTAGAAAGCGCATAGGCTTCTTCTGATAAGGACATCATGAGCTCCGGCCCCTGGTCAATATTATCTGCTGCAATCAATAAAGAATCAATTTTACTACGTGCAGCACTATCTGACTGGCCGGCATTTTCCTGATTGCCTACTGCAAATTTCGTCAGAGTAATCAGCAAAAAGAAGGAGATTAACAACCTGTTCAAGAGTGAGCTTCTGTTCATAATAGAGCCGGGAAAAGACAAAAGTAGCCCTTCCCCGGCTGTTATACAAATTTGGGGTTACACCCCCTTTTTCTTAATTCCCCTTTATTATTCTTTGCGCTGTCCAGTATTTTCCTGATGTTATTTTGCACAGGTAGGTGCCTGGTTTAAGTTGATCATTTGAATATTCAAATGTGTATTTTCCGCTTTGCAAGTAACCATAGGCTTTTTCATCAAGCAGGATGCCATTCAAACTATACACTGATAATGAGGTATTACTGTTCTCACGTATTTTAAAAGAAATTGTGGTTTTGTCAAAGAATGGATTTGGCGTAATAGCTTCAAAGATAACTGGTGATGAAGCAGTCATCGGAAACTGATTCACTGGGGTAGAGAGCGAATCGCAATTAAAATATAACGCCCAAAAATCCAGGTATTGATCTCCAGAATAGGATCCGCCCGCAATGTAACCTTTTCCAGGTATCCATTCAATTGTGGAACCAAAATCTTCATCTTCACCACCATGGGTTTCCATATCTGTCAATTCTCCATTTTGATCTATCCTGACAATGAAGAAGTCATGCAAGCCAATTCCATAGCTATTTGTTGAGCCTGTAATAATGTAATCCAGAACCGATGTTTCAATAACTCCTTCAAACCCTTCGTTACCAACCCCGCCATGTGCAGCTGTCCACTCTGTCTGGCCTGATGAATCAGTCTTTACTACAAAACCTTGCTCAGCTTTGCCAAACGATTGTGTTGAGCCAACAGCAATATACCCTCCATCAGAGGTTTGGCGCACAAAGCGAAACGAATCATAATTTGTACTTCCAATAGCATTGCTCCAAAGAACTTCTCCGTTTTGATCAAATTTTACCAGAAATCCATCACATAAGCCACTTCCAAAACTAAAAGTATGACCCGCAAGGATGAAGTTTCCATCTATAGTTGTTTGGAGGCATCCACCATAATCATCCGAATTTCCACCTATTTCTCTGTGCCACTCCGGCTCTCCTGCCTGGGTTACCTTGAACAGCATAATTTGATTGCAATTGGGAGCTTTCCAGCCTGAACCGGCAACTAAATAACCATTATCATTGGTTTCCACTACACAACCGGCAAAAGCAACGATACAGCCATTGCTTTCTGGAATTACCCGAGTCCATACTGTATCTCCAATGACATCTGTCTTAATTAAGCGGATGTTTGTCCCTTCGGGTAAAAAGGATGTAGTATAAGTGGCGATAAGATATCCATTGTCAGAGGTTTCGATTACTGCGGTCGGAAGGTCAAACGCACTTCCTCCATAGGATTTACTCCATTCTTCATTTCCCGTAGAGTCACATTTTTTTAAAAGAGTTGAAATTATGCCAGGGCCGAATGATTCACTTTCTCCAACCATAATATAACCGCCATCACGGGTTGAAATGAGTTGTCTTGTAAGATCAGTGTAGATGCCAGGGTAATTTATTGACCAATCGAACTCCGGTAGTGTTTGACCGGATACTGAAAAATCAGAAACGATCAAAACGGCAAGGAAAAACGTTTTTACTGCAATGGGCAAGGAAAGCCTTAATGTATCAATTTTTTTCATGGGAATAATGGTTTAATGATTTCGACGCAAATGTACACTATAGGTTATGGCTTTTGTGACAATTTAGTACGCGAATAACCCTGTAACATTGGTTTTTTAGTACTGCATTACTACGGCATTATAATCATTATAATTTTGTCGATTGATCAAAGCTTTACGGAGTGTAAGGGTTTAAAAAATCAGGACAGGATATGGTTTAGCCTTCCTATAAACCGGACAATTTCAATATACGACTTTAAAACTAAACATTTTTATTCATACTATTGCATCAGCGCAAGTAGCTTCACCAATAACACCAAACCAACGGGCATCTACTCCATGATTCTCTCTTTCGTAGAGTATCTGTAAGTTTTCGTCCTATTCGAATTTTTGCTTACTTTTCCGCAAATTTTTGCGAATTTACTATTTAGGGAGAAAAAACTACCTATTCGCCGGATTGGTCAGAGGAGCCCACAGAAAAGCAATGATTTATGCCTTCATCAAACTTGTAAAAAACATGAAAAAGGATTGTGGCTAAATAACCCAATATTTCAAATTGAATATTTCTCACCGGGGTCAGAATCATTGATTCAAGCCTTGTTTCGCCCGTTTTATTCTTTCTCCGACTCCCGTACTACAATCCCCAACTTATAAATACCTTCAATCGGAGAGCGCGGATAGAAACACTCAACATTTATTGTAACCTTACCTGCTTCGGTAAAGGGGTGCGCACGGCGAAGCATAACCTCCTGAACCGCCTTTCCGTCACTTACCTCGCCATAAAGCATTCCTTTATGACTCCTGATCCGAGGGTGATACTCGTTGATCCGCTCCTCTCCGCCAGCCGTGGTCATAATAATGTGAAAGGGAATCTTATCTTCCGGAAAAGTAATGGCATATTCCAGTACCATAATAATATCATAGGGCTGTCCGGCTTTTTCAATGGAAATGTCAAAATCAAGTGTTGTAAATCGATCCCAAATCCCTTCCTCAAAGGTAATATAATGCTCATATATCGGGCCCCGATTGCAAGAAATCAATGCCAGAGCCATTAATACTATTGTAAGTACGGTTTTCCCCATAGTCGTATTTTTTTTCTGCACCACAAATTTACAAATGTATTTAGGGCTCAGCAAAAAATTAACGTTCATTAAGATTAAAAAAATGATACTTTCCACAGCCAACCTATCATTTCATGTAAATGTGTCAGCTATATATGACATTTTGTATTCAAAAAATTAAATATGTAAAAAATTAAATACTTGGAACATTTTTTGAACAATCGGCCGAAAAATTGTTTATATACAATTAAAAGCAGTACCATAACTTAAAATTAAAAAAATGGCATTAGAGCATTTAACAAAAACAACCTTCAAAGAAAAGGTTTTTGATTTTGAAGCAAATAAAGAATGGAAGTACAACGGAACCTCTCCGGCAATTATTGACTTTTATGCCGATTGGTGTCAACCCTGCAAAATGGTAGCCCCTATTCTCGAGGAATTACAAAAAGAATATGGCGATAAGCTTGTAATTTACAAAATTGATACAGAAGCAGAACAGGAACTGGCAGGATTGTTTGGAATTCGTTCCATTCCATCGTTGCTTTTTATTCCGGTTGACGGCCAGCCGCAGATGGCTGCCGGTGCATTACCCAAAGATACATTCAAACAGGTGATTGGTGAAGTATTAAATGTTAACTAATACCCGCAATTATCCCGTTGCGGCCTTACAAAACAAAGCATCAAAATAGGTTTTACCGAGTTTACAGTCGTTAATTCCAACAAATTCTAATCGATTACGCATGAAAAAACGGTTCAAACCCTATTTAATCCGTATTATCTTTCTTGTAGCTGGAGCGCTTGGCGGATTTCTATACTGGCGTTTTATTGGATGTAGCACGGGCTCATGCCCAATTCAATCCATTTGGTATTTTTCGACAATTTTTGGCGCAATTTTAGGTTATCTGCTAGGTGGAATGGTGGAAGACTTCCTTAAAAAAATAAAAACATCGTAACCTTTCATGCGCGAAATACAGGTGAACAAAGAAAAATGTCGTACAAATCACTGGTGTGTAGGGATTAATTCCTGCCCCCAAAAGGCAATATCACAATCCGATAAGTCTGTTTATCCTGTAGTGAATCTGTTTAAATGCATAAAATGTTCGATTTGTATCGACTTGTGTCCCTTTGGCGCCATAGAACGAAAAAAGGTGAATTAATATATAGTTTCATGATGTTTTTGAGGTGTTATTATTTAAAGATAGCACCTCTTTTTTTGTACTTTTACTTTTTGATCGCGCAGTATGGATAATCAGGGAAAACCCGGAGCCAATAAAACCATTCACTTCGCACCTTTTATGCTATTCTTTAACACTGTGAACACCCATGAAACAACTACTGCTTATAATTCTTACAACAGGATGGAACGTTTTTCTTGTTGCACAACCCATCTATCATGCAGAAGATTTTGCTGACCCTGGTGATGAACATCTGTTTTCTTCTACGGGTGCCATGCAACTAACCGGCCTGAATTTCCAACCGACCGGAGAAAACCACACCTGGGATTTCACTGCGCTCACCCCAACAGCACAGCAATTTATAACCTATCTCGATCCGAATGAAAACGGATTCCGTGAAAGCTATATCCTTACCTGTATTGCCGGCGGAGGTAATCCCGTAACATGCCTGAATAACTGGAATACGCTGGCTTATATGTCGCAAACAGCCACCGATACACTGAATCTGGGCGGCTTATCAATGGCTGCGTTTACCACGATATACGATAAAGAAGACTCCGGGTTAATCCATACCATGATGGCGACACTGGCCGGAACAGCGGGTGGTTTTCTCCCGGTGGTTATTGCACTTGATGATCCGGATACCCTACTCAAATTTCCACTCTATTATGGCCTTAATTACACTTCTCACGGACGCTATCGCATTGATCTAACACCGGTAGGTCAGCCATTTATTTACAGTTATGACCGTTTCTCGCACGCAGAAACCGATGGATATGGTACGCTTATTCTGCCCTGGAAAACCTATTCAAATGTATTACGTCTGAAAACAGAAATTTTCCTGTCAGATACCCTCATTGTCGACGGTTCTATAGTGGAAAACCCCATGAACCATCAAATCCGTTATCAATGGTTTTCGCCGGAAGAAAATATGATTTTATCAGAAGTTAACGGCTATGTATTATTTAATACGTTAGAAGTATATACTGACGCGAAATGGCGCGACACCGTAATATGTCTGAATCCGGCCGCACTATTTGGCTGGTCACCGTTTTTCCCGGCAATTGACCCCGAAACAAACCTGGCGGAAGTAAATTTTATAAACTTCTCCTCCAACAGCGATGAATGGCAATGGAATTTTGATGATCCGGAAAGTGGGTTACTGAATTTTTCCACAGAAAGAAATCCCATCCATCGCTTCAACAATACCCGAATCTATAATGTTATGCTAACAGCAATAAACAACAGTTGCAATCCGATTACCAGCGATACCCTAACACTTCCGGTAACCATCTCCGATACCACCAGTACCGGTATATCCTTTGGCCCGGCCGGGCAGTTTGCCTTGCATCCCAATCCCTTTTGCGAGCAACTTACCCTGCAATGGAGTACACCTGGAAATTTTGAAGTAATTCTTCTCGATAGCTACGGCCGTATAACCCGCCGGAAGGAAATAAAACAAAGCAATGCATGTACCTTAAATACCCTACATATCGCCTCCGGCCTTTACCATATTCTCGTGATCAGTGAAAACGGAATGCACTACTCCTCTTCAGCTATAAAATATAACCAATAACCATCGTAATCAATGAATCAAAGGATACAAATACTGTTTCTGCTTTTTATTTTCCCAACCTGGGCACTGGGGCAGCATCCGCTTGCCTGCCACTTTCAAAATCAGGCACTCACCGGATATTATGAGGGTTCAATTGCTGCCGTTAACACGATCCAAAAAATTGTGGAAACAAACGCACCAATAAAAGCAGCACCTATTGCATCTGGTAATTATATAGTAATCGGTAATACCGACGGAATTCTTTTCTGCCTTGATACCCTGGGAAATCTGCACTGGAGCACTAAAACTGAAAACAGCATTGAAGCAACGGCATTGCTTCTTAAGCAAACAGTGTTTCAGGGCGACCTTTCAGGTAACCTGTATGCATTTGATTTATTATCGGGTAAACAAAAATGGAAATACACTGCCGATAATCAGATCATGGGAGCACCGAATTGGTTTGTACGAAATGAATATACCTGTATTCTGGTAGGAAGTTACGATTATTACCTGCATTGTATTGATGCAAAAACAGGATTAGGGGTTTGGAAATATGAATTGGATAATTACCTCAACGGAACCGTAGCCGTAAAAAATGAAAGGATTGTTTTTGGTGGCTGCGATGGGTATATTCATGTAGTGAACAGCAACGAAGGAACACGGATTAACCGCTACGATGTGGCCACTTATATTGCCGGATCATCCTGTATTTTTGGCGATTTTGCCTGCACGGAGGATTATGACGGGGGAATAACCTGTGTTTATATCCCCTCCGGAAATCAGGTATGGCAATACAAAAAATCTGAAAATAATTTACCCTTTTTTTCATGAGTAGCCTGCCACAAAGGCCTGATTTTTATCGGAAGCCATGATAAACATGCCTATTGTTTTGATGCCAGAAAAGGAACACTCCGCTGGAGTGTAAATACAGGGATGAAAATAGAGGCTGCGCCTATAATTGCAAAAAACGAGGTTTTGTTTCTCAATGCCCACGAAGAATTATGCTTTCTGGACCTGGAAAATGGCCATGTGATCTGGAAATTTAATCTTGGCATAATTACAATGAACTCACCGGCGGTAATCAACAGCGGATTAACTATCGGGGGAGGAGATGGAAATATCTATTATCTTTTAAAAAAATAATTTTTGTCTATTCATTCCACAGAAGTCAATGCTTCATCTTACCCATTTTTTTTACAATCATATTAACTGCTTTTCGGGGATTAATGCGATAGAATAAATCAAGCATTCTGGCATCCTTCCCTACCATAACCCGAAATTTATTTTTCTCAATGGCATCAATCATGATTTCTGCTGCGCGATCAGCCAATAATATTTTCATGGCCGCGGTATCACTTTCTGACGAATTGTCAGAATCCAGGCCTGAATTCGTCATAATACTGGTTTTCACTGCCCCGGGATGAATAACCGTCACTCCTACACGGGTAGCTTTTAATTCTGAGTACAACCCTTCAGTAAATATTTTCACCGCTGCCTTCGAAGCACTATAAATAGTCTGCCCGGGAAAAGCAATAAAACCGCCCATACTGGATACATTCGCGATATGTGCCTCAGGTCGATCCAGCAAATAGGGAAGTATTGCTTTTGTCATGTATACTGTTCCATAAAAATTAACATTCATGATCCTTTCAATTGTTTGATAATCCAACGCATTCACATCAATAAAGGGTTGTATGATCCCTGCATTATTAATAATTCCATCAAGTACACCGTGGCGTTGGATAACCTCTTCAGGAAGTTTTGCCACCATATCAAAATCCGCTATATTCATTCTATGTTTCGATACATTGGTTTCACCAACACGTTCTTCTATTTCTACTAATCCCTGATCGTGAAGATCAACCATAGCCACTTTCGCTCCTCTTTTTACCAGTTGCAATGTTAGTTTGCGGCCTATACCACTTCCGGCACCGGTTACGATAAATACTTTATTCTTTACTTTTATGCTTTTTATTTTGTTAACGGTTTATATATTCAAGGTTCGGAATATTTAAAAAAATCAAAGTATACAATTGAAATACACACTGTTAATGATAACACATTTCATTAAAAATAGTTTGATCTGAAACAACCCAAAACGATTCACAACACTCTTTTACTGATAATTATCTCAGGATTAACTTTTGATCTAAAAAATTTTTAAATTTATCCGCTATTTATCCAACTTTTGGGGGTTATTCAATGTACTTGCTTAAAAACATATTCTTACTTTATAAATTCCTTTGCTATGAAAAAAAAAGTTACCCTCGTTGCACTCCTACTGATTGCAGTTATTGCCGTAGTAATCCTGATTCTCTTTTCCACAGGTACAATACCCACCCAGGACCTGACCGGAACCATCAAAAAATCGAGTAAGTATAAAAAACAACAAACAACAGCAAGTGATATCATCCTTCGGCCGGATATTCTTCAGGATTCCGCCGCTGCCGCGGATTTAGCCATTAATCTTGGCAGCCTTACCTATATTCTGGAGAACATTTCCTTTCAAACAACAGAAATCGTTAATTACATTGTTCTTTCCGGCCTTTCGGAAACTGATAAAGAAAAACTTATCCGGCCACTCAATGATTATGCTGTAATGATTGAAGGATATAATTCCCTCATTCGCACCTCATCACAATCAATAATCCAATACCTGAACGATAAAACATCGGCTACAATTCAGGATATTGATAAATCATTTCAGGATATTAACAGCTTTTTTAACCGCTATAAATCCGATTTTAGTGCCTTTACCAATACGGCCGCCACGCTTGAAAACTTTATGGCTTCAAACGACCAAAACACCCGTTTAGAACCTATTCTCAACCGGCTTTATGCAGTTACACTTCAAAATGCACAATTTCTGAATGAAAAAGAAATTCAAAAAGAATACTTTGAAAAAATAATGAAAACAGTATCTATCGAAGAAACCATAGACCCTGAAAAAACAGATAATGAAGATATTACAGTAATTGTTTATGATAAAGAGGTTGAAAAATTTCGTCTTGTGAATGAACAAACCCTGCCACAGAATAGCTACAGCGCTATAAATTTCAATCAATTAGCAGCAAGTGGCGCCTTACCTCTGATATATCAATCAATGAATGTTGTCGCTGCAATAAACAGTGCCGAATCGCTACCTTTTTTAGTAAAAAATATGGTCAATTCCGCTACTTTTCAAGTGGGATCACAACTGCAACTCCTTAATGAGTACGTAATACAATCCATGGCCATACAGTCGATGGAAAAATATAGCGGTATTTATGCGATAAATCTGAGTGATTTAAAAAATTATACCAGCCAGCAACAATTAAACAGCCTTCTTGACTTGCCAAAAGGAATGTATTCCATCAACGTCAAAGAGGAGCTGCAATCTTTCCGTAATGCTTCCAGCATGGCCGCTAATGCCTTAGACTGCACAATGGTGATTTTTAGTAACGAATCAGAATTGAACAATTATTATATCAGTTTCTCCACACTCGGACTAATAGTATTGGGCGTAAACAATCAAATTAACCAAACGCTGAATTCTCTTCTTCCGCTGGGAGTTATTCAGTTTTATCAAGCAAACAGTGACCTGGGGGCTATCAATCTGCAAGGATCGCTTGACCTGAATACGGGAATACATTCACAGATTGGACTTGATTTTATGAATAATAGTCTGGGTGCATTTGTTGCGAATATTCCTGCTCTTCAGGCAGTTATCATAAATAATAACCTGAGTAGTAATCTGGGCTTTCTAAACCAGTAAAAAATCACAATCTTAGTTAATACTATGTCAATAAAAAAAATAATACTTACCGGATTTCTGTTTCTGGGTTTTTTGTTACCCGGAAAAGCACAGAAATTACAATCGTACGAAACACCCACACAAAAACTTATCTATATACAAAATTCTGCCTCCTATCTGGTACCGCATACCGCCCGTTCGTTTGAAAATGCCATGCAGTTTCATCGCCGCCTCTGGAACTACACTCCATCGGAATCCACTGCCATTCTTTTTAACGATTTTACCGATTACGGCAATGGCGGTACCATGGTAATTCCATGGAATATGCTAAATATTTCTGTTGCCCCGTTCGACCACTCTTTCGGTGTCATTCCATCGACCGAACGGATGCAATGGTTGATGGAGCATGAACTTACCCATCAGGTAATGTGTGATCAGGCTGCACGGCAGGATGTTTTTTATCGCAAAATCCTTGGCGGGAAAGTATTACCACAGGCTGAAATGCCCCTCTCCATGCTGTATAGTTACCTTACAACACCCCGTTGGTATTCGCCACGCTGGTACCACGAAGGTATCGCTGTTTTCATGGAAACATGGATGTCGGGCGGAATAGGCCGCGTTTTAGGCGGATACGACGAAATGGTTTTTCGCACGATGGTACACGACTCCGCTTACTTTTACCGACCCGTTGGCCTCCAGTCAGAAGGTACTACTATCGACTTTCAGGTGGGTGTCAATGCTTACCTCTACGGAACACGTTTTATCAGCTACCTGACAAAAAATTATGGCACGGAAAAACTCCTCGACTTCTACCGGCGCGACAGCAAAAGTAAACGCTTTTTCTCCCGTCAGTTTAAATCCGTGTACAATGCAAGCCTGTCTGAAAAATGGGAATCGTGGATTGCAGAAGAAAAAGCAAACCAACAGACAATTCTGAAACGCATCGCCGAACATCCGGTTTCACAGGGAAGAGCCATCACACAAAACCCCCTTGGTTCCACCGGAAAAGCTTATTATAACGCTGAAAAAAACCTCCTCTATGTACCTGTAAACTACCCCGGAAAACTGGCTTATATTGCTGCCATTGATCTTGCCACCGGAGCAATGCATAAAATTGCACCTGTCGTTTCACCAAAACTGTATTCCGTTACCTCCATGGCCTGGGATAAATCAAGCGGAAACCTGTTTATTAACAACAAAAACAACGACTGGCGGGGACTGGAACGGATAACAATTTCAACAGGAAAACGAAAACAACTTATCCGTTTCACGCGTACAGGCGATATGGTGATCAACCCCGTTGACCAAAGTATCTGGGGTATTCAAACAACCAATGGACGTACGGCCCTGGTACGAATTCCTGAACCCTATAACAAAATCGAAACCCTATACACCCTTGAATATACACTTACTCTTTTTAATCTCGACATCTCTCCCGATGGAAAATACCTCTCGGCAACATTGGCTGAAGTGGACGGAATGGAAAAACTGGTTCTTTTTAACCTCAGCGAACTACTGAAAGGCCAGCATAACTACACCGTATTATTTGATTTTGAAGATAAAGGTTGTTCTGATTTTGTTTTCGATGCAGAAGGAAAATACCTCTACGGAACCTCCTATTACACCGGCGTATCCAATGTTTTCAGAATCCGCGTGCCGGATGGAGATTTTCAATGTATTACTAATGCCCTGACTGGATATTTTCGTCCGGTGCCAGTTAACAACGATTCACTGATTGCTTTTCGCTACACCACCGGCGGCATGATGCCTGAATTACTATCGGCAGTACCACTGGAAAATGTCAACGATATCAAATGGCTGGGCCAGGATGTTTATGAAGCCAATCAAGAAGTGGTGAACTGGGTTCTTCCTCCGGTGAGCCATGTTAATATGGACTCCGTTACATTTAAAGAATCGACCTACCATCCCTTTACACAGCTAAAACTGGCCTCCGTATATCCCATTTTGGAAGGGTATAAAAACCTCGTCGGATGGGGATATCACATTCACTTTATGGATCGGCTGGCAATTCATTCGCTGCAACTCAGCGCCTCCTGGTCACCGTATAGCTTCTTGCCTGAAAATGAACGGTTACATCTGGCCCTTAAATGGAACTTCTGGAAATGGTCGGTATTGGCTACGTGGAATAAAGCCAATTTTTATGACCTCTTCGGACCCACTAAAGTAAGCCGTAAAGGCTATTCGCTGATTGCTTCCTACCACAATTACATTCGTTTTCATAAACCCCTGACCATCGATTATAAAATAAGTGGCGGAATGTACGGAGGACTGGAACGAATGCCCGGCTATCAGAATATAACCGCCTCATCCAGTGAACTTTATTTATTGATGGGAAATCTTCATATCAGCCATCTCAGAAAATCACTCGGTGCGGTGGAACCGGAACAGGGCTTCGACTGGAATGTTTATGTTTCGGGTATTTATGCCTCAAATAACCTTTATCCGCAGCTTTTCACCTCCCTCGATGCCGGAGTACTGCTTCCGCTGCGCAATACCAGCTTTTGGCTGCGCAATGCCGCCGGGGTTTCCCTCCATAACGATGCAGGTAACAGTTTCAACAATTACTATTTTGGCGGCTTCGGAAACAATTTTATCGACTACCAGGCCATCGGCCGATACCGGAATATAGAAAGTTTTCCCGGACTGGAAATCAACGAGGCTGCTGGAAACCATTTTATCAAAACAATGGGCGAGTTAAATCTGCGACCCCTTTATTTTAAAGAAGCCGGTTTTATCTGGCTGTATGTCACGTATGCCCGTCTTTCCTTACTTGGAGGCGGACTATACACCATGCATAACAACTGGCAAAACACAGGCATATACTACAATGCCGGAGCACAACTCGATTTTGATATTGTACTTTTCTCCTTATTGAAATCAACATTAAGCCTTGGCGCTGCCCGGGCATGGCGACCTGATCATTCTTCGGGCAACGAATTTATGATCTCATTAAAACTTTTATAACATACTATTACCCCATACCCTTTAAACAAGTCAAAATAATCGGATATCAGGTGAACAGCGATTAACGCGAAAATTAACCGGGAGTAGAAATAATTTCGTACTTTTGTATAGGACAGGTAAAAACACTTCGTATGGAAACAATAAAAAATGAAATGAATGAAGCCCCAAAAAAAAGAAAAAGAATCTGGATTTTTCTTGTTATCGGGTTGGGTGCTGCGCTAATTGTTGCGCTGGTTTTTCTTTTTATCAACAGGCAAAACTTGAATCAGCTCATACAGGAAAAAGAACAGCAACGCACAGAGCTTCGTGCTGAACTCGATTCACTGCTTACTGAGCACGAAACAATTAAAGCCAATTATGGGGCTATTGCTGATTCCCTCTTGTCGAAAGATAGTGTTATTCAAGCCAATGCAAAAGAAATTAAACGCCTGTTGAATACGCAATGGGAATATGTGAAAGTAAAAAGAAAACTCGAACAACTTCAACAAATTTCACAGGTGTATGTGGTTCAGCTCGATTCATTATACACTGTAAATAACGCGCTGAAAGAAGAAAATAAAGTCATTACCGAAAAATATCAAACCGAACGCCGAATCAATACCGAGCTTCAGAAAACCAAAGAGGAACTTACGAAAAAAGTATCAGAAGCAGCTATTTTTAAAGCCTACAGCATCAATGTCACTCCTTACTACATCCGTGGAAGTAAACAAAAAGAAACCGATAAAGCCCGACGTACCCATAAAATTGAATTCTGTTTCACACTGGGTGAAAATCTAATCATTGAACCGGGTATTCATACCCTTTATTTGCGTATCGCAGGCCCCGATACAAAAATTCTTTCCCATAGCGAGGGCGACGAAAATGCCTTTGAATTTAATGGTGAATTACTGCAATACAGTGTAATGCAGGAAATTGACTACCAAAATAAAGCTATCGACGTTTGCATGAGTTGGCTACAATACCAGAATGAAGAGGAATTGCAGGAAGGGAAATACATTGTGAATATCTTTACAGACAACAGCGAAATCGGGCAAAAATCGTTCGAATTAAAATAGCCAATAGCACACTATAATATTCCAACATACCTGTAATATACCTGATTCAGCTCTTTAGGATTGATACACATTACGGGTATCTGCATCGGATTAAACATTAACTTTTCATCCCAGCTTGAAATCGGAAAATCAGGGGAATAGGCGTCTGAATCTGTCATGAGCGTAATTAAATCAGCACGTTTTTCTGCCGCAAATTCCAATAATTGGTCAGTGTAATTCGCTACTTTCCCGGATTCAAAAAGGGTATAGTCGATCTCCTGGGCCTCGAAAGCTTCAATTATTTGCCGGGTTACCAGTGAGATTTTTGTTTCCAATCCTGCATCCGACTCTTTTTGTACAAAAAGATGAATTTTTGAATCGTATCTTTTGGCAATATGCGCTGCCCATTGTACTTGCTGACGAGTTTCAGTAAAATCGTTGACAGGAAAAACAATATTATTATACCCCTGCCCAAAATCCCGCTCTTGTACCACGATTACCGGAACCGGTGATTTAGTCACCACTTTTAGGGCATAACTACCAAAAAGATGCTGTAATCCCTTTTTGCCATGTGTTCCCATAACCATGAGCTTTGCGCCCTTTTCAAGCAGGGTGATTTCAATTTCGTTAAAAATACTGCCTTCTAAAGAGCTGAAATTATAGGATACTTTCAATGGTGTGGCATATTTTTCTCCCAAATTATCCAGTTTTTCCAGAATATCACTCTTCTCCTGCTCCGTACGGCGCATCATGGTTTTTGTATCCCGGTTAATCACATGGGTTAAGTGAA
>Ga0265294_10000722_pt1 | contig 44426 bp, 45 predicted proteins | sample MunlanPumphouse3_FD_192504 | JGI IMG/M metagenome (GOLD analysis project Ga0265294, IMG submission 192504) | Groundwater microbial communities from a municipal landfill in Southern Ontario, Canada - Pumphouse #3 | ecosystem: Environmental > Aquatic > Deep subsurface > Groundwater | place...
AACAACAACTGAAATGAAAGATATAAATAACTATTTACCAGAATGGAACTTTACTAATATCTGGGGAATTAATCCTAATATTAACACTGGCTATCCATACTTACGAGCATTAGAAGAAGGATATACAAATTGGCTATCTAATTACAAGATTGTAGGGATTCCTGTTGGCGATGGGTATTTCAAGATGCCTGTTGTTTCTGTTGGTGGAAACGAGGTATTTAACAAAATGTCTTCAATATACAATGAAGATGAAGTCGGAGTACCTAATCCTACTGGTTCTGACTATTATTTGGGTGGGGATGGTGCCGTTTTTGCTGATGAGGAAAATTATCTTTGGCATATCAATGAGTTGAATACTGCTACAATACTAAGCTACTTAAAGCCAGCCTACAAGTTCTTATGGTTCGTAAAGAATACATTTGAGACGGGAACATATACGCCAACATCGATAAAAGAAATACTTGTTTATAATGCACCGATAACAGATGCAGATGATTTAAACAAAATAAAAACATACATAAAGTATGACTGGAGTTAATAATGAACAGACGAATTGCAACAGTCTTTGTAATAGAGAATGGATATGATCACCTCCCTCAATCGCTAAAAACGTTTCTTGATACAAGAAGTGAACACGCCTATTATTGTGTAGATTATCCCCTTGCTAATGTCTTGTGGGTAGATGCAGGGAATATTGATGAGGTGATGAGCAATAGTGAGTTTTGGGGAATGTTGTTAAGTGGAGAGATAAAAAGTAAGGAGAGGTTTAGGATTAGAGTAGAAGTACCAGTGACTATTGAGCCAACAGCAGAAACTAATTTTAGTAATGATAATCTAAAAGAATACTTTATCCTTGAGGATAGTTCTATGCTATCCGGCATGGTTAGCTTTTTAACTTCTTCTGATTACCAAGAAAACTATATATTGACAGCAGAGAAGGTAGATAGCATTCCTGACATTAAGAATTGGATTAGAACAAGAAAGATTGACTCCGAGTTTGACCTTCGCAGAAGTGATGAGGTTCTGAAGGATGGAGTTAAGAATTACTACAATTTAACCGATGAAATAGAGGAGATAGAGGATGTATAAAACAGAAAAGGATAAAGTATACCACTTAATTATTTCAGCTCTCCTAACAGTGCTTTTCAGCTTTATATTAGGATTTGAGATGGCTGTTGCTGTAACTATTGGTATTGGAATAGGCTGGGAATTGTTTTGGAAAGTCAAAAAGAATAATCCCTTTAGCTGGAGAGATGTTATCGCTGACGGGTCGGGAATTGTTATAGGATTAGTAATTTTTAGTTTAATTAAGGTGGTGATGTAATGGATGGGGCTAACTCTACTGTTGTTAACAATGAAACATATAATAATAATTTTATCTTGACAAAAAGCTATATAGACAGTATAGCTACATCATACGAACCGATAGGAGAATATGATGAAGGATATTCTAAAGTGAGAGCGTGGATAAGAGATAGAAGGGATTTAGGCATAGAAGATTCTATTCACCTTAATCAGACTGACGAGAACCTTATTGTTGCTATCAAAGCTATGTATATAGCAGAGGAGATATAATGTCTGTGAATTTAACTAGAAAAGAGATTTATCCTATAGGTAAGATTACTCTTAATATAGGTCAGAATCTAGCCCCAGTGTCTCTTGTTCCTTGGAGTTCCCTTAATGCTATAAAGGAAATGATGGTTGATGATGAGAACAGTCTTTTGTTCGAGAAAAACTCCTTTGTTATTAAGAACATAGATTCTGACTTTTCTTTTAAAGAAGCTAATTTAAGACAGATCAATATTTTTATAATCAGAAACATTTTTGAAATCATTTATCTCATAGCCAAAGAATCTATTATTTATAAGCACTCTTCTGACGACACCTTTACTATTGAGTTTATTCTTAACGAGGAAGGGGGTGATGTTGTCTCGGTACTTATTAGCCATAAATTTGTTACTGACAATACTAGTGATCATAACCATTCAGAAACCCTTAGGCTTTTATCAGAGCAATTCTTAGTAGCGAAGAGACATAAATTTATGCTATCAGGAGGCCCTCTTAAGGTTAACTCGGGAGTTTTGGATGATACCTGTTTTTTTATCTATCCCCAAGCGTAGGGGAATTTGGAGGACTTATGCCATATAATATATATATACACACTACTGAATCACAGCCTTATTCACCATATGAGGTATTTAGAAATGTCTTCTTTACCCCAGACCTTGCTGTTGATCTTAATAACGAAAAATATGATATCCCTGTTCTGCAAACCTTAAATTCAATAGCTGCGCTCGCTGGTGAATACAATGCTATTGGCCCACAAGACCTATTCTTTACTCACAAATGCTGGCGTAACGGGGACCTTATTCCAGATTATTTATCTCTTTCTCCTGGTCAAGGTATCCAAATGGGAAACCCTTCTAATCAGGACAATTCTATCAAGTTAGAATCTAGGCCACAGAACGTTTACCATCGTGAAGGGCCTTTTGTTGGTACATGGACTATTGATAGTAATTACGACAGGTTCATTTCTAAACATAAGTACAGACTATCGTTAACTTCTTTTTACGAGGGTCCTGATGAGTTTAAGGAATCTGGGTACTTGTATCTTCATTTAAACGTAATTAATGGGAGACCTAGGTGTCAGATTGCATGTACAAAGCCAGACCCTAAGAACCCTACTTCAGAGATACCAGTGGGTCCTAGTATAAATTTCTCACAAGTTGGACAGAAATTTAAGGTAACAGTAAGGTCGATCACTGATGATGAAAAGGGTCCTAACTACTTTGCAAAAAAAATAGGGAGTTTGTCGTCAGACTATGTTGACACCGAGACAGGTATAGGCCTTGATACGTTCTTCAGGGTATCTTCATCAACTGCAAGGTATGATGCTCCTAAAGAAATGTCGTTTCCTGAACTTGCTATTAACGGATTTAGTCATACAGTAAGACTTGTTGACTCAGGAGACAACGATATCGAGGATCCAATGGCAAGTCTTGCTAACATAGATCGTGTTGTTATTGAATATACTCTTACTGATATTAACGATGCAACAATTTCTGTTAATAACAAAAGCCTCATCTTAAGGCTTTTTGATGATCTTATAACTTATGAAGAAGATCCTCATGATGATCATCAGCTATATTCTGAATTTACTTTAGTGAATACAGCAACTGTTAATGGGAATATAGCTCATGTCGAAATAGTTCCTACAAACGAAGAAGGCTATATTGTTAATGATGTTAAATATTATCAAGAAGATATGATGAACGATTTTCTCGAGCATACTACGCCAGAAAAAGATTCATACATAAATATCATTACGGTTATTGAACTTCCAAATAAAGATGATCTTTATTTTGGCATACTACAGTTAGACCCTGGTGATCCTACTGGTGCTACTACAAAAGGGGTAATGTGTGATAATGTTCAAGTTATTGTTGACGGTTTTGGGGAGACTTCTGACAATGCCTTTATTAATGTTGTAGAAGAAACATCTCAAATGAATACTCCACCATCAGATAATATAAGTCCAGCTTTTAAAGAATTTCCTGGAGGCTCTGAAAGATTAGTTGTTTTTAAGATAAAAAGAAAGGCTTTTTGGAATGGCTTCTTTAATCTAAAATTGTTCTGCTATTCTGGATTTGGAGGAGGCAATGGATTGCTCTCTGTAATGTTAGTTCAGAACGAGAACAACGGTGCGTATATTAAGAGTATAAGAAATGCTCCTATATTAATGTCCTCTTATGGAACGGACTAGTCTTATGGTAAATCATTCATTCATTAATAAATACTTTAGCAGGAAAGAGATGTCTTGTAATTGCGGATGTGGCTTTATGAATGTTAACACTAACACTCTTAAGAAGCTACACTTAGCAAGGGAGATGGCTGGTGTATCATTTCCTGTAAGTTCATGGTGCAGATGTCCCGAACATAATAAAGCTGTAGGTGGTAGAGACAACTCTGCTCATCTTAGAGGAACTGCTATTGATATTCGGGTTAATAGTTCTGATAGTCATAAACGATTTAAGATAATAGAAGCCTTAATTAAGGTAGGCTTTAATAGAATAGGCATTTATGATTGGGGGATTCATGTTGATGATGATCAGTCATTGCCAAAAGAACAGATCTGGAAGGATTAAAAATGGAAGACATTCAAACTAAGTTAAGTAAGGTTGAAGAGAACTATCATAATCTTGATAAGAAAATGGCCTCCTTCGATTTAAAACTTGATACTATCCTTGCTACAATAAAGGGCGTACAGAACAGTGGCTTTATTACAAATGATAAATTGGAGCTGATGGTAACAAGAATAGTGACAAAACATCGTGAGACTTGTAGTAAGAACTTTATTAGTAAGAATGAATTATATAAAGTCATGTCAGATTATTTTAATAGAAACCCCGTTGTTGCAAAGAGTGACTTTAAAACAATGTGGAACGAGGAACATAAAGAAAAACAAACATTCTGGAGTAAGATGGTGTATGGTGCTATTGGTGCACTGTCTGCTTTACTTGGTCTTTTGTTTAACTTTATTTCAGAATTCTTAAAAGGACAATAGGAGATATTATGGAATGGAATGAAATTTTTATGGATAGTTTGCCATACCTGATTAGTATATTATCAATATTAGTGGTATCTGTTCTCAGTTATTTCAAGATAGTTAACTGGGATGCTTCTATAGTAGAAGGTGTAATTAAGAAGATAGTTGATGCAATTTTTGAAACAGAGCTTAAAAATAGTGGCCCTTATAGTGTTTCTTCTGATGAGAAACTGGCTATGGCAACAGAGATAGCTAAAAAAACTATGAATAAAAATGAGCTACGTATAATGAAACAGATAGGTAAGAAAACAAAAGAAGACAAGGGGAATCCTTTCCTTGATGCTGTTCAAAGTGTATTCGTAGGTTCTGCTAAAAACCTATTAGAGTTCGGTGTTAAGAAAGGTATCAATAAGATAATAGGGAAATAAACATGAGTATTAAGAAGCTTGATCCTAAAGAAGCCTCTATAGTCTGGAATAAGTTAAACACTTATGACTCTCCTGTCGCTGAGGTATGGAGAGGTCAGTGCCTTGAGAACCGTAAGTTCTATGAAGGAGAACAAAGTACTCCTGAAGAACGAGAGAGGATCGCTGAAAGAGGTCAGTATGATATAACTATTAACAAAATCAGAAAGGCCATTAAGGGCATGATGGGTCTTGTTACTTCTTCTATCCCAAAGTTTAAACTTATACCTGTAGGGGAGAATGATGAGCTCAAGGCAGATCTTGGTAATAAGTTATTAGACTGGGCTTGGAATGGTACTGAAGGTTTACATATTTATAGGAGTGCAGTTAAGTCAGCCCTTATAGACAATATGTCTTTCCTTCAGGTAATATATAGTAAAGACAAGAGGGTCAAGTTTGTTAATCTTGAGTATGACGATGTTATTGTAGATCCAAACTCTAAAGATCCGTTATTCTCTGACGCAGAGATGATTGTTGTTAGAAGATACCTCCCTATTAAGGTTGTCAGAAAAATGTATGATGTGGGTGATGATATTCTATCAACATCACTACCAGAGCATTATAGAACAGAGATCTTAGGTAATACTATTGATATGAGAAAACAGAACTTCCTTGGTAAAGTATATAGCAGTGATGGTCAATATGTTAATGTCTATGAGTGTTATAGAAAAGAATATATTGATAATAAGGACTATACTTATCAAATAGTTAAGGAAACTATACTGGGCTATATGCACGTATTTAGAGAAGAACTTCCTTTGGTTATAAGAGAATATCCAATTATTCCTATTTATGTAGAAGGTTATGCTAATCCTTATAAGCGTGGTGAGGTTCATTTCTTAAAGGACATTCAGAAGTTTATCAACAAAGTGTATGGTGTTACTATATTGAATGCCCAGTTGTCTTCAAGCCCTAAGGCATTCGTCAGGCAGAGGGATATACCAAGAGGTAATCTTGAGGACTTTCAGGCAGACTATAACAAGCCTGGTTCTATTAATGTCCTTTCTGATGATGCAGACCCACCTATCTTAGTTCAGGGTCAGCCTTTGAATAATGCTTTCTTTAGTATCTATCAGGACGCTAAGCAGGAGTTTAACAACCTTACTCTGCCTCCAGAAATGTTAGGATATAGTAATCATTCAGCAGGATACCAGAGCAGTTCGTCTTTGCTTGAAATGAAAGAGAATACTTTAGACTCAATGAAAGATTTTATCTCTGTTATTGAGATGGCTTGTAGTAGGCTTGGACTGGTGACTCTTCAGTATATTCAAGGGTATGTTGAAAAGAATACTATAATCAACATAAGTGATATGGAAGGCAGGATAAAATCCTTTAAGGTTAATCAAGAACAAGGTCTTGATGTTAATAATGATCAATCCGTAGCACAGTTCATTCAGGCTATGGAACAGCAGGGAGCCCCTGATGAAGAGATTCAGGAGATACTTGCTAAAGCTAAAGAAGATGCCGACTACATGGAGTCTTTAACGTATATTATAAACGAAACAGACTTCTCTATGTTCGATGTAAGAGTTATACCAGGGTCTTATTCTCCAACATATATGATGGCTATGCTTAAGCTTATGATAGAGCTTGTTAATACAGGTTCTGTTGATCCTTCCGTTCCTCTTGATTACTTACCTGCTCCTAACAAGGAAGAACTTAAACAAAGGTTTGATACTATTAATATGCTTAATGGTCAAGTCAGTGCACTTGAGGAAGAGCTTGAATCTATTAAGCGTCTATTAGAAGATAGAAACAAGAAGATGATGGATAATAATTTAAGAACCATAGAGGCTAAAGCTAAGATCAAATATGATAAGACTCTGCAAGAACAAAGAATAAAGCAGTTTAGAGCTAAGGCAATGGAACTTATCAAAGGTAAAGAACAGCAATTAAAATTTGAAAAATTATATAATGACTATACTGTCTCTTTAGAAAGACAGATGTTTAGAGAAAAAGTCTCAGCAAATGATGAGCAACAACAGGCTATAGGGAATGATACACTAGAGTCTATGATGTATGAAGAACTACATAATAAGGAGAATGAATAATGGCTTATGATTTTAGTAATTATGGGAAGCCTGCTGTAATCCCAACATCTCAATTTACTAAAGAGATGCAGGAAAATATTATTAACGGGCACTTTAGTGGTGCTCCAGGATCAGTTTATAATGGACTTGTACAGCCTAAGAATGAAAAGGTTGCTACTAACGGACCTTCTAATAATGGCAGAGATGATAGAATAAGTCTATCTAGAGAAGAATACGAATCGCTGGTTAATCGTAGGGCGAACGATACCCCTCAATATACTGCTCAGCCAAACCAAATGAATGCCAATCAACAACAGCAAGGACAGCAAACTACTGGAACTTATATTCAGACTGCTACTCCTTCTACTAGTGGACAAACGAACGAGTCTGCAATCCCTAAGAATGATTTTGAAGCTATGATGAATGAAGCATTAGGTCTCGGAGATAGAACGAGCAATAACGTAAATCAACAGCAAACACAAGAACAACAGCAACAAGCTCAAGTTCAGGCAAATCAAAGCACACAACAACAGGCACCTGCGAATGCTACCCCTTCCTATGAGGAGTTACAAGCAAAACAACAGTTGGAACAGTACTCTAGGGAGGCAGGCTTTACTCCTGATGAGGTAGTAGAGTTCGCAAGTCGCCTGTCTATAAAAGATATAGTTGATATGTATAAGGCAGTTAAAGGAGCTCAAGCACAACAGCAACAGCAACAGCAACAGCAACAGCCTATCAACATATCGGAGGCTAATGGTATGAAACGTAATGTTCCTACCAACCCTTTCCCTATTCCTAGGGATATGAAATCAATATTTTAATTTAGGAGAAAATAGAAAATGAGTACTATTTATACAAAGAACTATATAGGTCTAACTGATACAGGTATTACACCTATTCAAGACCAGAATACTAGTGCACTGACAAGTAGCACTATCGTTGGTAATGGAGATAAATACAATATCGACATTACCTCACTTGTAAGAACATGGAAAACAGAAGACACTCCATTCTTGGCTATCATGGATAACATGGCTGGAGCTGGTTCTGCTACTAATCCATATCATACTTGGATTGATGAATATGATGGAGACTCTTGGGTTGATATCGGACTTGATAATTTAAGATTAGCCAGTACTGCTTTAGGTTCTGGAGGTTCTATTCCTTCAAGTGGTTATGGAGCAACTATAGGAAACTCTGCTGTAGGTATAGATTCTTCAGCTTATGTTGGTGGATCATATAAGTTTATCGGAGTTAACCCTGACGATCTTGATGCTTTCCATACCACTATGTTTAATGTTTCTGGTGTTACTACTAAAGCCAATGTTAATGCAACCGCTTTAATGGGAACAGGCACCGTAACTGCTGATGATAAGTATATAATCATGAGAGCTCCTCTTACTGGAATTATAGGCAACGCTATTCAAGTGTATAACCTTCTTAAGCAATTTGCTAATTTCTGTGGTTATACTGAAGGCACAAACACAACTACTACCAACGTTGTAAAATTTGGAGCTGGCAATAATCCTTTGTATTTTGCTTTTGATGATCTCTATGGTATGGACTCTTCTGATGTTTTACATCATTACGAAGAAGTACTTATGAGAATAGAAGCAGTAAGGTATAGCTCCGCAGGCCTTGATATAGTTCTTAACGTTTCTCAAAGTAACGTTGCAGGACTCGGTAGTCTAATATCCATTCTATTGGCTAATTCTGAAATTCCCCAAGAGCCTGCAGAAGGTGATGATCCTATCACCAACGTTTATGCTGGTCTTATTTCTCATCCTTCGAGAATGGCAATGATTGGTCTTCCTGTAGCTAATGAGCTTCCTGTCCCTGAAGGAGACAAGTTCACTATGGGTGGAAACCTAAGCTTCGGAAGAGAGAGAAAGGAAAACTTTGTTGAGATCTTTAAGTCTCCTGCATACGGTATTACTGGAACTCATCAAGCTTCTAAGTTTAGATTCGGAGATGACTTTGCTAAGACTAGAGCTATGTATATGGCTCAGTATAAAAAGAAAGTTAACTACAAGTTAATCACAGGTGTTAAATATGAAACAGTGGCTGACGCTACAAATACATTTGTTAAAGGACAGCCTGTCCGTTCTGTTGGTGGCTTGCTAGACTTTGCCTTATTCCCTATCAACTACAAGACTGTTAAGTTAGCACCTCAATCTGGTACTGCTGATGAAACATATAATAAGCTTAATAAGTTTATTGATAGTATTGCTAACGGTACATTTGCTTTCAGAAACAGTAAGGGCTCTGCTAACATTACTCTCTTATGTTCCAAGGCTTTCCTTAGAAGACTTGCTCCATACGTAGCTTTCTCTATGGGATCTACCAATGGTATGGGTGGACAGGTTCAAATTCAACAGCCTAATGAGGTTAACTTTGGCATTAAGACTACAACCTTCATGTCAACAGATGGCGTTAGAGTTAATTTTGTACATGAACCTGCTCTTGATTATATGGTTAGTTTCCCTGTAGCTTACCATCAGTTCGGTGTTGCTAATGTAAGACCTCAAGACATTCTCTTGAACATTGACTTTAATAACGTTAGAAAAGTAACATTTAGAAATGATAGAATCTTAGGTTCTATCCAGGACATTGGACAGGATGCTTTCCTTGAAGGTATCACTGGAGACCATACATTTGAGCTTAGCTTCCCTAAGAATCATGGTGTGATCTACTGTCCTGCATCTTAGTAACATAATATAACCTGATACATAACATACTCAGTAGGTAGGAGGGAGAGACATCGTTCTCTCCTTTCTACTAACATTAAGGAGAAAACGAATGAGCAAGATAGAAAGAATACCTAACGAACCTATTACCTTTTATTTATCAGCAAGTGATGCAGTGAGGGGCACTTATAAGCTTCCTTCTGGTAATACCATCATAATAACACAATCAGTTCCTTATTCTACTACGGATGATGAGGAAATAGAATTTCTTAGCAAGCAAAGGTTCTTGGGTGCACGAAGAATCTCTGATAAGGAGTTCAGGTTCTTTGCAACAAAGCAGTTCAAGGACTTGCCTACTGTCTATAATAAGAATATCAAATCAGCTAAGGATGTTGAAGAGTTTGTATGGACTTCAGAATCAGAGCAAAGAATTATAGCAAAGCTTAGAGAGAACGGATATATTGTCTATAAGAGAGATAAAGAAAAGAAGGACTAATGATAATTAACTTAACGTATGGTGAGAACTATAGGGTAATTAAGGGGATTAAAGCAACTAATGAATTGTTGGTATATGCTATAGGACATGGCAATACTAGTACTGAGTATAACGTCTCTCGTCATCCTGTATATTTTGATGAGGCTCCTATTGCTCTATACATTCCTATGCCTCCTTTGTCTTTAACGAAAGACTCTCTCATTGGATCAGATGGTACTTCTTCGCTAAGAAAGATTCCAGCAATTCTTGTAGAAGAGTCTGAGATCACTCCCAACTATCATTGTTGTTATTTCAGAGAAGACACCTTTATTACTAAGTCTTTATTAAAGGGGTTCTCTATTGGTGTAGAATGTCTGGGAGAACTTAATCCTGAAAGGAACCTTTGTTTATTCATCATAATAAAGAGTTCTCTTTATGGTGAGGAAAATGATCCTATTATTGTTAAGGACTTCTTAAGTAAGGAAATAAAGGGTAATTTTATACTAAAGTTCTTTGATGCTCCTATTATTTTCGATAAGGCAGATGTTCATATTTATTCTCACTCTAGCAATCCTATATTTATATCAGAGGTTAATCTCATAAGCCAAAGGATAGACAAGCTATGATGTATAATTATATATTAGATAAACACCCTCAGGTGGCTAGTGTTCTTAATAACACTCAAGGCTTCTCGGAAATGTTTGAGAAGTATGTTGGGTCTAGGATCTCATTATCTCCAGTAGTCCTTTCTGTATCTGCTAATGGTATGATTATAGACCTATTAGACAATCCTCTTATTACTATGGACGGATATGATATAAAGATAAAAGAGATTATTGATATCAAAGGTAATGCTGTAGACTGGGATAATTCATTGAGCAGTTCTGGTAATTATTCTATACGTACTAAGGAGCTTGATGAATTGACTGGTACATTCTCTTGGCTTGGTACTTCGATCTATATTGATGGGACTGTTCATATAATCTGTTATTGCTATCCTAAACTAAAGATTGGTAAGGAATGGTCAGATATTATGCTCTTATTCTTAATTCCCTATACTTACTATAATAAAGCGATGGAAGATGAATCCTTCTCTGATGCTTCAATGTATCAAACATATCTTAATAGATTGATAAACTTGTATAATAAAGTAAGGGTTGTTCCTATGGTTGAAAGAATATCCTTACTAGGGGAGATTAAACCTTATGAGTTATAGTAAAGTAGATATAGAGAATATGTTTAAATCAGAAGTAGAGTCATTCTTGCCAGGCAGATTCAGTGATAGCCTTGTAAGAAAAACTATAACTAACTCTAAGGGTAATGTTATAGTTAAGAACAAGGTTCGAGAAATCTTTAATATGATAGACTTAAAAGACAAAATAGAAGGGAATGTTAAGTCAGAGGTATATTTTCCTCTTGAGCAATATATCTCTCAGCCTACCCCACAAAACGGAGCTCTTATATATAAGTATCTTATTATAGGTGACGGGAGATATACTGCTGACTTTTATGTCGGAGCGAATGCAGGGATTGTATCTTTAGTGCTAGATCTTATTTATTATGGTATGAATGGTATGGGTTCTGAAGTATATTCTCTTATGAATATGCTTAGCACTGAAGTCAAGAACTATGAAGAATGCTTTAGGTATGACTATGTAGAACTTTCTACATCTAACAAGTTAATAAAAATAAAGGCTATGGAGCTATAATGAATAATACAACGCCATGTTTAGCTTTATTCCTTGGTTACTTATCTATAGATCTTTTCGATAAAACCTATGAGGATAAAGTAAATGATTCATTCTCTGACATCTTGTTATTAAAGAACAAGCCTTACATAGTTTCAGAGAAGTCCTATCCTTCTTTGGTTAATGATCCTATATATCCGGGTATTGAATCAGAATCATTATACCAATATGGTCATCTATATTCTAAAAGGTTTAAATGTATGACAGCAAATGTGAATAAGGACAATCATTTAACTTTATTAATGAGGACTTCTTTAGATTCTCTTGAGCATGATGTCTCTGTATCGATGGCAGTGCTTCAGTCAGTATTTTTCCTTGCCTCACTCTACACTGACAAGACACCTCCAATAGTTACAAACAAATTAAAAAAACAAGGAGTGGTTCCTTATGACTTATAATAATAGTAGAATAGGGGAGTTCTCAGATCCTAAAGCTCAATCTTCTAATAGAGACAGTATCCCTTTGTTGGAAACAAGAAGTATTAAGAAAGATATTTCTACAATGTTCTTTTCTAATAATACCAAAAGAACAGATGATGGCAAAGAGACTATTGTAGAGTCTTATATGGCTGAAGCTAATGTTATAGATGGAGAAATATCTCCATTAAATAAAATGAACATATCTGATTTCATTAATATCCCTATTGGTATTAATGGCGATGATGATGCGACCATCCTTGAGTATTCTTTCCCGTATCCTACATATAATGGCAAGGATCATACTGGGATTAATAAGTGGACAACTGGACTTAGCTCCTCTAATTTTTTGGGAGGTTCTGCAGGGGATACTGCAAGAACGCTGTATGTCCAGTATGCTATATTCGCAGGAAGAGCTTTTGATTCTTTGCCTGAGAAGAAAAGAAACAATGTTAATAGCCCTTTCGATGTTACTCTTGGTAGTACTATTAGTGTTACCGTCCCGTTTAAGCTTGATGTTCAAACTGAATATTCAGGGCAATCTAAGTTTAAAATAGTTGTTCCAAAGATCCCTGTGTATGGAAAAATATCAACAGGAACATTTTCATCCAGAAGGGACTCTCGTTCTTCTAAAGAATATTTTAATATGCCTTTGCCTCATACAATATTTCCTGTTATTTATGACATCATTACTGTTGAGGACGAGGGTGTGGTACAGTTAAGTGGCCTTTATTCAGATTGCGACTCCATCGATAACTATAACGCCACAAGGGTATTGTTGGAAAAAGGTAGTGGTGGTAGAAAAACTTTTGGAGTTTTAACAAGAGAACCTTTTAAGACATCTCTTGTAGATAATGAGAACTTCAAGGATATTGATGACCCTGATAATGAGGCGGAGTCATTTGGTTTGGACACTTATGAACTATTGTCTCGTTATAATGGAGAATCTATTTATCCTTTTGAAGATGAAAATTTGTTTATGCCAATAGATAGATCTTACGGCAACTATGCTAACTGTGAAGATCCAGAGCTTAATGATTTTATCCTTGATATAAAAAGCAAGATATATGGGATACATAAAGAAGATTACTTAAATGGAGAAACAACTCTTATTGAGACTATACTTATGGAATCTGATCTGTCTCCTTTTGGTATTAATATTTATGAGAAACAAAATGCTTTCATTTCATCGCCACAGGAACTTAACGAATATACTAATGAGCCTAACATTGTTGGAAAGAATAGAAGATACTTATTGAAAATTGATTATAAGGTTGTTAGGATTAATAATGTTTCTAATTCTGTACTTGCTTCTGATAGTGGTGTTGATTCATTACCTGCAGGAATAGGAACGTTAACTTCTATTGATATCCCACCAGAAAAGAGATTCTATCATGGGGCAGAAGAAATGTTTTCGTTGATGCCTACTGGCGTAACTATGTCTTATGAAACTTATAATGGTTCTAGTTATAATTCAATACCTGAGAATGGAGAAGAAAAGAAAATTAATATGATTATGACAGAACAGCAAGATATTCTTATAAATAGCAACAATGATGAATCTTTTAAAAGTACAGATTATCCTAAAACCATGGATTTGATAAAAGAGCCTTTCTTATTGTATTCATCCAAAGACTCTTCTGAGCTTATAATAGGACTGATAGCTAAGGAAGGTAATAGTATAATGTTGCTCTCTCTATTCCACTATAACGGGGAAGGGCATTACTCTAAAACAAAAATATACTTAGGAGAAGCTTCAAGTTTCGATAGCATTTCTGTTAAGGTAAATGAGTTTAGGCTGTTATATGACCAAGGGCAAGACAAAACCATGTATTCAAAAATAACCTATACATTAGATGGCGTTACTTATTTAACTAAAGAACTTTCATTCTCTTCATCCATGATAGATAGTTTGTCTTATTCTTTTTTAGAAGATACTGGGGTGTCTGATACTTTCATGTTTACTTCTAATGAGTTTAAGGAAATTCCCAACAACGATATTGTCAGAAACCTGTCTATATCTTCAGAGTTCTGTGATAACAGTTATTACTTTTCTGGCATACCTTTTAGGGGGGCAACACATGAGGATAATGATTACTTCTTTAGGAAGGCAGCTGCATACTCACTATATCAAAGATATGCTTTAAACGCTGATGGTTTGCCCCTTGTGCCTCCTCGAGACACTGAGAATGACAGTAATGACGATGATGATCCTCACGAGTATATTGCTGAGTATAGACCTTTCCATCTTGCCAAAACATCACCTGTCTATTCGCAACAATCTAATTTAAAAGTTATTGCTGGAGATATGTGTTTTGGTAAGAGAATAGATGTTGGCAACATTCTTCTATCAATAGGAGAGACAACTGTTCTTTTTAGCAGAGAGTATTTCCGTCAAGCAGTAGCTGGATATTCTGTTAGTGGTGGTCTTGTTACTGGTGTTAATATGGACATCATCCCTATAAGATACCCTATACCTATGTTCTTTAAAAACAATACTTTTGAACATACTTTGGTGAAGCTGTTTAATGGTGCAGAGAGGAAAAATCAGTACGTTTACTCATCTGTAATAAACGATAATATTCAGGGGAGCTCATTAAGAGCCCTTATGCATGATGATAGTGTCTTTGATGTTAATAATCACATAGGTAGCCATGAGTTTCTTATGAGCATGAAGATGACTAATTATACAGCCTCTCACCTTACTTCCAGTATGCTATCCTTAAATGTTCAAGACATATTATCATGTGGAAATATATTGCGAAAAACACCTGCTGACAATTATGGGGATGAGATTGAGAGTATTTCTGGTCATGTTTTTACTGGCACTACCGGTGTGCTAATGGTAAGTAAAAACCCTAGGGTTATTGAAGGTGGTGCATTGGAAAATATGTCTGCGATTAGTGGATTTACAGGCGTTGATTTAACTAAAAGCTCTATAGTCTATGGACTTGGAGAAGTAAAATTAATGGACAAAACATATTTGTTAAGTGGGTCTTCTTCTTATGAAAAGTCTAGTATGTTTAAGTTAACTTCTACCTTTGCAGAGAAGCTATCTTCTCCTGGTGTTTCTCTCTATAATAATCAAATATACTTCTCACCTTATCTGTTCTCTTTTGATGATAACTCTGGAATAACTATAATATATTCAGACAGAAATGTCATTTCTCAGGTATTCACTTCTGCTGGTAAGATGGTTAGAGACCCGTTTCAAGACAGACAGAGTATTTATTTCCAATATATCTTATTAGACAAAGTTTATTTTTGCAAACTAGAGAATGGTGATGTTCATATTAACTCTATTTTTACTATAGATGACATGATTAAATCTCTTCCCTCTACTGTTCCTTCTGATTGTGAGTATTCCATTTCAACTATTAACAATAGACTATCTTATAAACCTTTATTACTTTTTTGGGCTGAAGATGCTTCTGATAATAAGGCTTTTTCAATGTTTAGTATAGATAGATATGGAACGACCTTAATGTCTAATATTAAGTTTGATTTTTCCCATATAGTCTTCACCTATTATTTAGGTTCCGGAGGAATACCTCTTCTTATTTCTGACAAGAATATGCCTATGGAATTTGTTCTTGAAGAGTATTCTGCTAGTGATCTTCCTGTTATGAAGATTAAGACGGCTCCAGTAGATGTGAGTTATGGGTTAGAGTATTATTTTATCCCTACTGGAATAGAAATTTTCTTTAGGCCTTATGAAAAAGATTTTAGTGATGAGGGTGGTTCTCTTAGTATAACTATAAAAGATGCTACGAATGACGAAGTCCTGGACTCTCAGGACGTTGATGTCATCTTTAGTAATGGTAAGTCAAGACACATCATGAACTTTGTTCTTGACATAAATACAATTAATAGTTTTTACTTTGAGGTAGAGTTTACTAATATAATAGCAAGGAACATATCCTTGCATGGATATTTAATCAATAAAGATTAAGGAGAATAAAATGAATCCATGGTTAATGGCAGCTACATCTGGTGCCAATGCTGGTCTTTCTTTTCTTGACTCTATAAGGAGAGCAAAAGAAATTAAGGCTCATAATAAAAGAATAGATAAGGCGATTAAGGCTAATAAACAGCAAGAAGGTCGCATAGCTATTGATGCAAGAGCGTCACAGGATTGGGCTGCTAATCAATTAATGAAACATCGCAATAACCCTAATGCTATCCATGCTGTTGAGAATATGTATGCTAATAAAATCTCCTCAGCAGTAGACGGGATAACAAAACTTAGAGGGCAGAACGCTCAACTTAGAATGAGTAAGGGACGTCCTGAATCAGTTGGGTCATCATTGATTGGGTCATTGGGAATTGGTGCTAATACTTTTATGTCTATGTCTTCACTGATGAGTAAGAAAGATGAAGAGAATCAATCTATATTAAATATTCTCAAAAAGCTTGGGATAGAAGGAGGAACAGATGTCTAATCAAGAGCACAGTTACTTACAAACAGGAATGTCTTTGTTAAACACAGGCATTCAGGCTTTCTTGCAGAACAAACAACTCAATAACAATATGGCTTTAGGCATAGCTGGTCTTCGTTTAGAGAAGGATAAGATTGACGGTCTTCAAAGATTGTCAGAACTACAGGCTAGGCTTTCGGCAATAAAAACAAAGACAGACCTTGAGAAGAATAATTACCTTGCAAAGGATTCTATAAATGCCTTTGAAGACAGCTTTAATACAGCATATACTTCTTACCTTAAGGACACTAATCAAGAGGATAATGACGAGACTTATAATAAGTTTAAGGAGTATTACCGCTATGATGACCAAAAAAAAGCCTACAATGATAATGTTGCAGATTATGAAAAGATAAATACAAACTATTCTACTGAGATAGAGAATCTTTTGGACTCTTATCTTGGTGTTGTTGATGCAAATGAAGTGAAACCAGCTCCTGTACCTGAGCCTTCTGTTAGTCCATATAAAATTAATAATAATATCAACAGCATGAGTTTTATTGATAATATAGTTGGCAAACCTAAGGTAAAACGATGGCTTGTTGATCCAGATTCTTTTATTAATAATTACAATAATCAAAGTATCATTAAGCCATCCCCCTTTTTTGACTATGTAAAGAATAAAAATCTTTGGAGGGACAATGGCAAACCAAGATTCTAATAACAAACCAAGAGCATTTCAACCTGATGCTTTAATAGATAACATTGCTCCAGTCTATATACCTGACGTAGGCGTAGATGAAAATAATAAGTACTACGAATATCTTTTGGGAAAGGTCAAGTTTGGTGAAAAGTTTAGAAATGAAGGCTATGGAAGGACAATATTAAGTAGCAGTGCTTCTATAGGTCCACTATATAAAGGTGCAATTAATTATATGGCTGGAGGTATACAGTATCTAGCAGAAGCTTTGTTCGGCGGAGATAGAGATGTCGCTCTCTTTGATCAGGGTCGAAAAGAATTTGACACAATTAGTCTCTTAAGTAGGGGACCTATGACAAAGGCAGACCAACTTCGTGAAACAGAGAAGTATAATGAAAGCTTTAGTAATAGGATGAGAATATCTGCTCTTGCTAAGAAGAACCTAAAGCCTGACGAGGGCGGGAACTATGATCCAAAAGATATTATAAAATTCAAGAATGATGTTCTTAAAGACGAGACTATTCCTGATGAGTTAAAGCAAAGGACAAGTCTTAGTATAGATAACCTCCTAAAGAGAAATGATAAGGGTGAGTATCAAGGTGCATTTGATAATATACTGACAGATGATCTTGGTGGAGCAGGTGAGTCTTCTGATCCTTCAGCTCCACTTGGGCTAACTACGGAACAAACGAAGATTGTTAATGATGTCTTCAAGAGTATGGAAGGCATTACCAATTCTCTCGATGATATGGTTACACAGTTATCTAATATGAAAAAATATGTTTATGATGATGGCAAGAAAAAAGGGCTTACTCCATTAGAGAAACGTAAAGATCCGGACTATGTCCCTACCTTTATGGACCAACAGTTCGACAATTATGTTGAGGACATTAAGAACCTTGATAACAAAAGACACCGATCACTTATGCTTACACTTGCAGGTATCGATATGAGACAGGAGCTTGAAAGTACTAACTCATTAATATCTTTGAAGAAAAAGGAACTAAAGGATTTAATATATGCTCCAGACGCATTTCGTAATCAGTACTTCCAGCAACAGTCTGCACCTATCAAACAGAGCATTACTAATTTAATGACTGTTGCCCCTAACTTTATTTCAATGCCTGCTGGCATACTTCAAGGAAGAGACCAGTTGGCTCTTGCTTATATAGAACTCATGGATAAATTAAGAGTTACTTCGTTAACTGCTGGCCAGTTGATGGATAATCCTTCCGTTGATGTTAGTAAAACCAGAGATAACCAATAATAGGATATATTATGACCAAAAGAGAAAAAGAGCTTATTGAAGAAAGACAAAAGCTGATGTATAATGATGCTAAGAATAGAGCTGATATGACTGCAAGATCTATGTTCGGCAAGATAAGAGATGATTATTATATTGACCTTAAACATAAATTTAAAGAGAAAGAAGGAGATACTTCTTATCGTGGTGCTATCCATACAGCAGCCTTTATGGAGAATTATGGTGAGATAGGTTACTCTAAGGAAGAAGTTAATGAGATGACAGAACCTGAGATTCTTGCTAATGCTGTCATGTATAATGTTGCAACGGGTGTTGCAGGAGATACTATCTCTTTTGGTAAGAAAGGATATGAGCAGTCGAGTAAGAATGCCCAGTATGCTCTTGATGTTCTTGCTGGTAGAAAGACTACTGACAATGATGGTATAAAAATCTCTGATGCAAACTATGAAGAGATTCTCTATAATATGGCAGGTATTGATGACAACAATCAATACTTTGTAAGGAGTTTCTTGGGAGAAGATGAAAGAATCGTTAACTATCATTCCCAAAGATACTACGACCATTTTGGTTCTGCTGATGATATAAAAGGAATGGATAAAGTAAGTACCTTCCTTAACAACATAACTGGCAGTATCTTGTTAAGAGGAGCCTCTCGGTTAATATATGATAACAGGCTTATTGAAGGAACTATAGAAGAAGAGAACATGGGGTATCTTACAGGTAATGATGACAGAAGACGCCTCAATAAAAGTTTCCATAATCCTGTAGCAAAGACTATTGTTGGAGGAGCTGCTACTATTGGTGAGATGGCTCTTATATCATGGGCTACAGGTGGTATTGCAACATCTCTTGGTGCTTCCGCTAGTGCCTCTTCATTTGTTGCAAGAAGTGCTATCGTATCATCCTCTATAATTAGAGGACAGGTTGAAGGAAAATCATGGGAGTATGGTCTTGGTGAAGAGTATACTAAGGAAATGGCTAGAAATGATTTTATCTTTGATGGTATTAGTATGATTGCAGGCATGGCAGGTACTGATATGATAACAGACGCTATCTTCGCTAAAACTGCTATGAGATCTTTTGGGAAGACTTTCAGTTCTAATATGACCAAGAAGGCGTTAATCATGAACACTTTAAATAACGTTGCCTATGGTGCTATCAATGCAGGTATAGACGTTGCTATCGATCAAGGAATATATTCTGCAATGGTGGGCATGTTTGATATGGAGATGGGCAGACAAAATAGAATGATGTTCGGTGAGGAAGGTGGAGATCTTGCCTCTCGTACTATTGGTAATATAGTGAAAAGAATAGCCTTCAGAATAGGCAACAAGACTATCACTGCAATGGCTCGTGGCAAAAGAGGTAACCTTGACGTTAATAAAGGAGACTTTCTTTCTAAAGCATGGTATGATGCAAAAGCCCAAGACAGTAAGTTAGAGACTGAATCTGTTTCGTATAGAATGGCTAAGACTATTAGTCGCTGGTCATTTGCTTTAAATGACGCTCCTCAGAGATTATATGCCGGCTTGATTAATAAAGGTATTCTACCTAAAGATATAGCTAAGTCTATCGCCAATTCTCTTAATGATGAGAATGCTGGTAAGATTTATACATCCTTGCTCCTTGAGGCTGAAGACAGAAACAACTGGTTCTCACGCCTTATTTATAGACCGTTAAGTTCAATACATGGCCATAAGGTTTCGGACAATGCTGAAGGTGTATCAAGAGCTGTTCTTGGTGGAACATATGCTGACTTCCTTAGAGCTATAAATGCAAGGTCTGGCCGTGACTTTGATGTGCTTACAAGACTAGAGCAAGGTGGGTATGAATTTAAACCTATAATAGACAAATCTGATTTCGATACAAAGTTGAACAATGTACTAAACACTGACAATAATTATAGCGGGAAGGATAAATATCTTGCTCTTGGAGTGTTTTCTAAATACATAGCAGACCGTGCTGTACCTTCTGAACAATTAGATAACAAAGTTAATTATGTTAATGCAATAAAGGAAAAGCAGGCTAATGTTCTCAGTGAAATGATTTCTAAGGGTGATATAAAGAAACAGTCAGACATAGATGAACTTGATAGAAATATTAGGTCATTTGATTTTGGTAAAAAAAGAGATACAGAGAACTCAGAAATTAGTGATAAATCATTGGAATTAGTAGATAAGATATACAAAGAGCCTACTGTAGGGCTTGTGTCTATAAGTGATACTTATCAAAAGGACTTACTTAACTTCTCTGAGATACTTAGAACGAATTCTGCTATGTATGAAAAGGATGGTGCAAGAGCTCTTTCTCTAGATAAGCTAGTTAGAACTCTTACTAACCCTTCGGCTGCTGATAATCCTATAAAGGATTTAGATGTTTTAGTAGAAGACCTATATGGTGTTAGCAAAAAGCATATGAAGAACTTCAATGATATAGTTGCTAATATGACCGAGATGAACCAAAAGAACGCACAGTCCTCCAGTGGTCTTGTAGCATCAGATCTACTTACTCTTAGCACTGCAATTAAGTGGGCAAAGGTAAAGTCTGCTGATACTCTTGTTGAGAAGATAGCCACAATGATTGATCCTAAAAACAAGATAGCATTTAATTCTGAAGACTTTACTAATGCTCTTGGTATGCTTAATGCTGGCCTTAATTCTATGAATAATCCAGAGTTCTCAAAAAGACATGCAGAGTTCTTTCATAATCTTAGAGCATATACTAACAGCAATCAAGTAGCTAAGATTATTGGTGAGTCCAGAAAAGAAAAGATCGATGAGATCGTTAGGACCACTACAAACACTATTAAAATAAATTCAGACATAGAAGATGGGACTAAGCAAAGAGCTATTGCCCAGTTTGTTTATAGCGTCATTAAAGATAAAGGAATCTCCTTTGCAAATGTTAATGATATTGATCAGAAAAATGCTAATAATTTTATATCTAAGTATGTTGTTCTTCTTAACGAGGCAACTTCAGATTCAGTATATGATAATGGCATTAAGGTTGAGCTTATGAACGCTACTGGCGATATAAGAGAGGTAGCCTCTGGTCATAAGGTTGATATTGTTAGAGCCGTTATGTTAATGAATCAGGCTAGAGACTTAAGTGATTCTTCTTCTGCTGGGTTAACAGCACTATATGGTATGCTTGCTAAGAAGTATGCTGTTACAAGGTTTGCTAAAGCATTGGTGGAGAAGAGTAATAGTAACGCAGCAACTGACACATTACAGGAAATGGTTCTTAAAGGCACTGGATATGATGGCCATAATACAGAGGTTTCTATACCTGGTGGTAAAGTTATTTATGATGTAGCTAACAATAACATAAGAGTTGTTATGAATAAGACTATTAGTAATGAAGAATTAAAGATGAATATATCAGACCTTTTCTCTAATATAGACCCTAATGTTGCAAAGATTATGGCTAAAGGTGTTACACCTATCCCCCTTGAGAACTCAAGGTTTTATGAGAACATTGTTATTGGCAACAAAGCTTATGACTTTGCTGATATTCAAAAAGCAGTAATGGCTGTACCAGGAGTTGATGAGATCATTAGAAGGCATATGTTATTAAACTATTCTCAAGGAATTTTTGGAAAGACCTTAACTTTCGAGATTGCTAACGATATCAAGATAACTCTAGCAAAGGCTCTTGGACAAGGTGATGCTTTAAATATAGACAAGAAGATAATACTTGGAGTTCTTAAACATAATAACTTTGAACAGATAATAAATCAGGTCTTTAATAAGCAAGCTATCAAGGCTGTTTCTTCATACTCCTTATCAATAAAGAATATAGGTAGTAAGATATTAAAAACAGTTGGTAGTTCTGCTGATATAACAAGGCTTTCAACATTCGGAAACTTTACTTTCTTTTCTGTGTCAAAAGAAAAAGGTAGTGATAGTGATTTAGCATCTGTTCGTGCTAGACTAAGAGACCTTGGAGCTATACCTCTAGGACCAGGTGGTAGTACTGCTGATGGGGTAAACTATATTATACTACCAAGAAAGGACGGTATTGTAGATAAAAAGATGACTGCAAAGGCTCTTATCGATACTATGATTGATGGCTCCAGTCTTACAAAAGGTCAGAGACAAGAGATAAGTTCTTTCATGTCAAACAAGGATACAACGTTTAGTTTTAGCTCTAGACCTATTGACAATATCCAACTAGCATTACTTGAAAAAATATTGCCAGACTATAAGAATCTTGCTTTAGATAAATATAGTGGTAGTACTGATGCGTACTTTGAGAGTATTAGCAATAACTTTATTAAGGTCGTTACTGATAGTAAGTATAAGTTCACTAAAGCAAAGAATATGTTTGGTGGAGTTGCTGGATATGAAGATGATGTCAAAATTATTGATAGATTCACTGCTCAAAATTCAAGGGAAATGTATCAAGACAAACTCAAAAGAGAGTACTACAATCTTAGAGAGATCAAGGAGTTTTATAAAGATCAACTAACAGATAATGAGAAGGCTTTACTCGATACTGATTCCTTTATTGTTAAAAAGGATAATCTACAGACTGTGTTAGCAAGAATTAACAAGAACATAACTTCTAGCGATGATGATAGTTACGGTTCAGTTGCCTCTATTGTAGCTAAGATAACCAAGGATGATGGAAATCTCACTGGCATAGACAGCAGTGTTCGTAACTATCTAGATTTTATTTACGGATCTATTGACGAAACAAGAGAAAGTACTCTTAGTCTTGTAGCCCCTAACGAAATATCTCAATCTATTCTTTCAGCAAAAACTGCATTAGATAGGTTAGCAGAGATCCCTTCTACTCGTATAGATAACACACAATTCATATCTATACTAAAAAGGGGTGGAGCAAGAAGAAAAGCTACCATTGCTTTTGAAGAAAAGTCCTTGCCTGTAGATGCTTATAAAGAAAGATTTAAAAGAGGAAATACTGAAGAGAATGGATATGAGAGTGTCGGTGAGCTTTTGACTTTCTTCCTTTCAATAGGAGCAAGCATGGAGAATCCTACAACTTTCTCAAAACGTATGTCTTCTATCTTGCTTGGCAGTAATTTGTCTGATAAAAGAGTAGATGATATAATTAAAGAGACTAAGGATAATTCTCCAGATGGACTCGTTGTTAAATTCTCCGTTAATCCTAGAAGTTCTGGGGAAATTGGAGCAGAACTTAATGATGGTGAAGGGAACTATGGTTATCATTGGGTAAGAATATTTGAGGCATTGAATGAGGACTTTAATGGAACTGGCAAGATTGCTATTAACGGCATATCATTAATGAAACAAAACTCAAGATACCGTCCTGATATTAAAGCTAATGTTATGGAAATTAATTTAAACAACCTTAAGATAATAGACCCTCTTGTGCTTGACAGGATTCAGAATAACAATATGACTCTTGAACTCAAAACAGATAATGAAATTGAAGCATTCATTAAGAGTATGAGGTTCCACCAAGAGATAGATCCTCATTCAACCAGGACAGGGCTGAGCAATCAGAAACAAATATCAGCCTTTGCCAGTCTAGACATGACTACGTCTAAGAATAATATAAGTTCAGTTGAGTTTCTTTATAAAATCCTCGACATAGGTGAAGGCTCTTCTGTGAACAAGGTAAAGAAGAATGCTGGTACTGAAGGTGCTCCTGTTGTGTGGACAAAGCTTTATGGGAGAACTGAGTCAAGGCCCTCAAATCTTAAATATAGAGTAGTAGGTGTTGGTAATAACACAAACAGAGGTATTGCTGTTAGTGATCAGGCTCTTATCAAGCTATCTAAGGAAAGGATCGGGGAGAATACAGGTATGTTATCTTCAGAAGAAGAGCGTATCCTTTCAATGAAGATGACTCCTCCTGCCATTAACCAACTAGATAGAATCAATGGTGATGATACAATAAAGCTTAGGACTGTTGTTGATTACCTAGTCAAGCAAGACATGATAGCAAAGCTTAAGGACAATGAAGGTAATGAACAACTATACGTGGGGCTTAATAGGTCACCTAATCCTTCTGATTCTCACTTTATGCCATATGCCATTACAGAGATATATAAGAGCCCTGTTGCTGAGATAGAACTTTCCAGGCAGGTGGCTGAACATCAAGGTGCTGATTTTGATGGAGATACTGGTACTCTTTTCGGAGTGTCAGCCAATACCATAAAAGACTATGTTGTTAATATGGTGCCAAGTGTGTCTTATGCTAACTATAGTGCTAATAATATAGCTTCAGTAGAAAGGCTTTATGATGATGTCGAAAGACGTAGTAGGATAGCTAAGAAGGGAGTTTCATTTACCACGTTTCTTAATGATAACTTCCACCTCTTCGGAACTAAGAACTCACAGGTAGGTGGTGGTATTACTTCTGGTGCGTATAACGCAATGTCGGCAATGTCTGCTTATATATATTCAGATAGACAGTTATTTAAAAGTAAACACTTTGAACATAAGATATATGATAATGATGATATTGATAAAATCAATGCTCCTGAGTTTGAAGCAAAAACTGATACACGTTTTGAAAAAGGATATGATGCTGACCTTAAAGTAATTGGTAGAAAGGTTAGAGATGACTTTAAAGAAAGGATTGTCTTATTAACAGAAGGTCCTAATAAAACTTTCTCTACTAAGGGGTCTTTTCTTCCTATAGATAATAAGGTTGTTGATATAACTGATTCTACAGGCAAGAAAAATATTCAAGCCAGAGCAACTTTGGTAAGTACATCTTTAGGCTTAGAGTATATATTAGTGTCTGCAAAAAATACTGATACCTATGAAGAAGTTCTACTTGATATAATCGGTAATAGATTCCAGGAAGATTATTCTGTCAAGACAGCTTTCAAAGATCTGGTTACTAATAATGGCCTTTTGGATTATGTTGGAAGTGACTTCACCATGAGTAAAGTCGGTTCTAAGAATCCCACTAAATTTAAAGAAGAGTTCCTTAATAGGTATAATAACCTTAGTAACATAACATTCGACAAGAGTAGCCGTATCAGAATAGGTTCACTCGAGAGTTTTATTCATCATCTTGACGGAGCGTTCACAAGTGCATCTAAAACTAATCCTATGGGCTTTGGTGGACTTGATCAGCAGAGTACTGAAAGATTATTGGCCGCTATGTTTGTCGGTTCTAATATTGAGATTCACGATGTTTCTTCCAGATATGCCAATTTGGGGGGAATGAATGATTTTAGAACAACAGATAGTGCTATATTCTACAATGATCTGCTTGATAATCCTAACTACTCTTCTCGTGAATTATTTATTGATAAAATCGTTGAGGAAGCTAAGAAGAGGGCTATAGAGGCTGTCAAAAACCTTACTGTAGATGCACTGGCAACTACTGATGAGAATGGAAGGAAGATATTAACTGGGCACAGAATGCTTTATGAAGCTGCTGTAAAGCTTGAGGAGTCCAGAGATGGACGTATTTATAGCAATACCTATAAGCTTATTGATGAAGAAATATCAGACGTTGTTAATGCGATTAATAAATTAAACTCTGCTAATAAGATACTAAAGAGCAGCGAAAAGGATATTGAGTATGCTGATATGCAGAATGTTATGGAACTCTATAACGCATTCAAAATTAAATTCTCAGAAGGTACTGCTGATACTTATGCCAGTATGGCTCCTCCATTAAGAGCTGTGTTTATGTTGTCTCAGAATCTTGATAGTATGAATACAGCCATAAAGGACAATGAGACTCTTTCTGATGTACTCAGAGGTATGCTTCCAGCTAATCTAAGAGATACTAATGATAATAATGTTGCTAGCCTCACAAAGCTTTTTTCTGAGAAGGGTAAGGGTGAAAAGCTGGCTGTGTATAAGTTCGTGGATAATAAGACAAAAACTATTATAAGAAACATTCAGATAGCAGGTAGATTTGCAGAAGAGATGGACAATAGACCTGATGGTTTTAACGTTATGAAAGCTAGTCATACTACCAGGTTAAAGAAGTCTCCGTTTATAGTTGATGAAAGTATTACAGACCATATAAGCCTTGCTGATAATATTGCTGATAAGATTCTTAAGTTTGGTGGGATAGAGTCAATGGACTCTCAGCACATTATAGATAGAGAATATATTCGCAAGGTTATTACTGATCTAAAGATAAGGGTAAGTGATAACCGTAGTAAGGAATATATTGACGATGATACCGGGAGATTCCCTAAAGGCTACCTTAGACGTATTGTAGATAAGGATGGTAAGGACATGTCTATCAATTCTATTTATAACAATATGAAGGCTAACATCTCTGAAGATGAAAACCCTTATGCAATAGCAAGTAAGCAATTAATCTTCACTAAACTAAAAGAAACTCTTGACGGAAAGTCCAGTGAGACTTTTGATTTACTTGGAGCAGGTCTTACAGAGTCTAGCTTAAATGTTCTTAATTCAATGTTTAAGAACAGGACAAACACAAGCTATGAATTAAAAGATCTTAATGAACTTATGAACGATCTATCTAACAAGAACTTATTCAAGAGTGATGAGAATCTTATCCCTTCAGTCTTCATGAACCCAAAGGATGTGTTCGGAGAGATAGAAAGCAAGATCATTAATAATAACTATAAAGACCAAAAAGATAATTGCTAAGGAGTAAGTATGAGTTTCTGCATATTCAATAGTGCTAAAGGTAAGAATAATTTTAACGTAATGAAAGACATGACTGAGGCTGAAAGACTTCTTAGCCTCCTTAGTGAAGGAGAAGTTGGGCTTGGTGCTACTAGTATTAATGAAGTGTACCATAATAAGACCTCTTTAATAAGGGCTCTTGTGGATAACGAGAATGCCAACATAGAAGACATATCTATAAGGATAGAATCTGATCCTGAAGCAAGAGCTACATTCTATAGGAATTATGATTCACTTGTTAAGGAAACTATTAATTTATTTAATGAACCTAGTAAGGGGCTTGCTCAGATAGATGCAAGCAGTAGAGCCTATAAGGTAGCTAAACAGACCTTAATTCTTAATAGGTCTGTCAGTGCATTAACAAGACCCTACCATTGGCTACTCCAACATACTGGATTAGATAAGAATGTCTGGCTCCAATTAGCAGGCAACAAGCTAAACAAGGTAGAACAGTTTGCCCCTAGCAAGAAAGCTTATGAATTATTTAAAGCTGTGGATAACTTTACTAACAGTACTCCTGGAGAGATCTCTGCTAAAGTAAATGAATCCTTTAATAGAATATATTCTGCTGATGTCCTTGAGAAGTTTGGACTGGCAGGAAGAGAGTCTGCAAGTAATGTTCAACTATTCTTTGATGAAGGCTATCGTAGAAGTAATTATGGACGTAATCTTAAAATGGATTATAATAATACGAGAACATTAGATGCTTTTAGAGAACATGTTATCCCTTACATAAAAGACCCAGACATTAGTGATCATGATTTGTCAGTGCTATTCTCTATAGGCAAGAACTTTATGGCAGAATGGAATACCATTAATTATGGTAAGCCTGTTATAACAGACGATGAGGTTAGCACTACTGAAGGTCGTAGATTACTTATGAAGAAAGCTCCTCCTGGCACATTAATGTATTATATGCAAGGAGTAAAAGACTATCTTAAGACTATGAAGGCCTACATCGATGAGTATTCTGACAGTAACAACTTAGAGTATAATGCTTTTAGAAGGAACCTTGCCGACATAGAAGCTGTGCTTGATGACTTTACTCCAAGAAAAGATTATATTCCTCTTAAGAGTGGGGACCACGATATACTGGGTGGACTTATGAACAAGATTGTAGATACTGATGATAAGTATAGGGAAGACTCGTACCTCTCCAGAAGTTGGAGAAGAAGAAGAGATGATGCTGACTATGATAATCTGTCTATAGACCTTATGCAGAATATTGACAGCATATTGACAGGGACTAATCTTCTGCTAAGAGATATGTCAAATGCCTTCTTGGCTAACTATCTTCAAGTAGCTAAAGATAAGGCAATATCTAGCGATACTAATTGGTTCAAAGGCAATGCTGCAAGACAGGAAGTTAAATATGCTATTGAACAGATGATTAACGGAGCAAGAAGATCTTATAATAACAAGAAATATACTAACAGTGCTGTTAAGAATATAACAACAGCGATGGGTATTATCCCCTCTATGATATTATCTCTTCCTGTAAGTGCTATTAAAAACTATCTTGAGGGTACTGTGCAGATGTATTCAAGACTTGGTTCAGAACTGCATGGTAAAAACTTTACGGTTGCACAAGAAGAAAACTCTTTAGTCTTTCGTATGGTAGATGAGATAACTAAGAAAGAACTTGCTGGTTCTGGTATTGTAAGAGAATATATTGCCCACTATAATGAAGCAGGAGAGGGGTTGAAGGGTCTTGTCAACTCCACTACAGGTAAAGTAAAAGACTGGTCTATGATGCTTGCTGACGTCTTTGGTGGTAAAGGACTTACTTCATTGTCTGCTACACTAGGTTCTTTTCTTACTATGGAAGGGACTGAAAGAAGAATGAGAATGAATGCCTCCAGGCTATTATATAATAGGATACACGAAGATGCTATACTCTCTGGTCTTAACATAAATGCTATGAGTGAGGGACAGATAACTAAACTCATTAATAAGCATAAGACTCAAGTTATGTATGATATGAATAATGCTCTTGGCGATTTCCATCCTATGAATAAACCGTTTACCTATCACCTATTAAAGGAGACGGCAGAGAATCAACGACAGTTACTTGGTGGTATTGCTCTTAGTTGGACGTATATGTTTAGACATGCTGGTGTTGTTACTGCTGAGAACTTTCTTTATAATGCTACCAAACTTATTTCTGATAAGACTCTTGGAATTAAAAGGACAACAGCTAACAGTAAGAGACAGCAGGGGCTTGCCCTTGGGCAGATAGGGTTTGTTCTTGGTTCTTTAATTACTACAATATATAATATGATTGCTGATGGCGTTAATGATTTCAATGAGGATGAAGATCCTATGCCTCAATTTAAGGGGTCATTAATGCGTGTGCTTGAACCTTTAGATGAATATGCTGCTCTTACTAAGCTTACTACTTACGGCGTAGCATTAGCCTTTTTTGATGGCAAGATGAGTGAAGGAATGTTTGAGCAATTAAAGAATACCTTTCTTGATACTGGGCTTGATGCCTCACTAGGTATAGTAGGTAGTGGACTTGAAGAACCTCTAGGACTTAAAGATAAACTTGACTTATCTCTTGTTGAGGATATAGTAAAGGATGGTTCTCCTGTTAACATCCTTGAGGCTATTACAGATCTTCAATATATTGATATAGAAGGCGATAATGAATATGACAAGCTGTCTAATATGAAGAAGTATTTCTATGAGACAAGCAAGTCTCCAACAAATAAAGTTGTCAAAATGTTAAAGCCAATTAACCTTGTTAGGAGTATAGCTACAGGTATTGCTGTTGATTCTGATGATGATAAGGTCGATGCTGATTTTAATAGGTTCCTTGTTAAGGACTTCATAGTTAAGGCCTTTGTCCCAAGTCTCTGGCATAATCAGAAGATAAGATATAACCCTAATGAGTACTATGACGAATATGATTATGGGAAGAGTTATGAGGGTGCTAAGATGAAGTATATTACGAACCTTTATGGAACTGACTCTGTTGCAAAGCGTGTGGCTTATCAAGGCTACAAAGAAAGCCAGGCAAGTGAAGCTTATGAATACTATCTTAGAACAGGGTATAACCTTAACCTTAATCCAAGGAGAGTGAAGTAATGCTGAATAAGAAGATACTTAAACACATGGAACATGTTATCCTTTACATCAACAATAGGATAAATGTAGGTGCAAGTACTGAAGATGTTACTACAGAAGTTATAAATAGATTTAAAGTAGAGATGGCTTTCTTTGATGTTAAGCCTGAGATGTTAGAAAATTTAGTAGAGTTGTTATGTATACAGTCATACATACATATTAAAAATAAACTAGAAAGCGAAAATAAGAAGGAGAGAAGATGAACCCACAAGACGCTCTTAAGCAAGTCGTAGAACAACAACCTGAATTAGTGTTAATGATCATTGAAGCCTTAATGAATATGAACGAAGAACAATTACAGGCCTTTGTTCAGTACCTTCAACAGAAGGCAGGTCAAGGTAGCCAAGCCCAAGAAGAAGGGCAAGGACCTAGACAAGGTGGAGAACCAACCCCAGAAGAAAACCTCTTCGGTTAATATTCAGGTTAAGTTTATGAAGAATGAAAACGATTTAATTTTTGCAGATTATATAAGGTTAAGTAATATTAATCCTCATAATTTTGCACTTAAGAATGAGTACATATCAAACCTTATTACTACATGTATGAACATCATACCAGTCGTTAACTCGATAGTTGGTAAAGAATGCACCAGAGTAACTAGAGGTTTTTTGTCCAGACAATATATGTTAGATAATCTTGATATACCTGAGAGAATGTTTGATGACCTAATGAAACATTCTAAAGGTCTTGCATTAGAAATGACATTTGAACCTTTCGATCCGGATGTTTCAATTTCTGTTGCTAATGCTGTCATTGAAAATGATAAGCAGGTTAAGGTTATTATAGACAACAAAAAAAGAAGAATAAGTTTTTTTAGAGAGAGTGATTTTTTTGGAATATATGAAAAAACAAACAACGGATTAAGATTAGTATACGTCTCACCTGAGAGCTTATAGCTTGTTTAATCCGTAAAAAAATAAGGAGGAGTTAATTGCTCCTCCTTTAGTTTTAATAATACATTGGGTCTATTACGTTACTTCTTAATGAAGAAATACCTATTGGGTTCATTTGAGCTATTAAGTTTTGTATTTTATTAAACTTTGAGCTTCTCATTATTGGAACAATATCAAGAATCTCTTTTGCAATTTGTGTCCATCCGATAGTTCTAATGTCCATATTCTCGATTTCTTCCATTGTAACATAGTATTCAATAACATTTGAAAGTAATAGTCCAAACATATTAAAGTAGTTTTCAAAATCAGTAAGTGATATTTTGACCTGTAAGAATCTGGAAAGCCTTCCCTCATTGAGTGGATTAGGGCTTCTTACTCTTGTTCTTGGTGTTAATGAAAGGACAGCATAACTGTAACTATCTTCAATGAATGTCCTTGAATTAGGGGAGTATACGCCATTACTTATATTGTTAAGAGGGTTCTCTTCTCCATCCCTATGTTCTATAGGGGTGTGAACAATTCTTAGATAGCATGAGCAATAGTCCCCTGAATACTGATCTTTAGAGAATAATCTAGCACAGGAATATTTCTTGTATTCTTTTATTATCATTTTATTTCGTAATTCCATGTCTTCAAGTGCCGAATATTCTGTGACCTTAGTATACATTTCCTGCAACATATGATCCATTATAAAACTGAAACTGCCATGCCGTAAGTCCATTAAATCATAATAATCAAAATTCCCATCTTCCTTAGTAATGGTAATAGGAACTTCTATAAAGGGAATCCTCTTTATATTTTTCATATTCAAAGGACTCTGTGGCATATTCATTATATAAATATCTTTTACTTTTTCAAGAGTTCTTTTACCAAATAACTTAGCCATAGCTTTCTCTTGTTTTTCTCTTGCTTTTTTAAAAACTTCTTCAAACAAGACCTGGCCTTTTATAGAGGTATTATATTCAAGCCTAGATTTCTTTTTCTTTTTTAGAAACCTATAAAGGCTCTTTATTGTATTGCTTGTCGTTGAACCACTAGCATCAATGGGTGTATACCTAACACGAAAGGCTCTTGGACTTACTCTTCGACTTATTATCATAATCGTGACTCCTTGCTCTTTATAACAATTCTTTCTTTTCTTAATCCTAGAAGTCTAAATAAACGTTTCATGAATGTTTCTATTTTTTTTTCCTTAAATAGAAATTTTAACCAGTCTCTTTTATACATATAAATATGTTGATTAATCCTCATCTCTCTTTTTATATAGATCCCTTTTGAGATAACAAGAAGATCTTGTTTAATAGATGTGAAATCTTCTTCATCGAGTGAACATGTAAGGAAGTGATAAGGCTTTTCAAATTCTTTTGTTTCTAAGATATGCTTAGAAGTTAAACAATTACGACATGTTTTTGGATGTACTTTTAAGAATAGTGTTATACTTGATAGTTCTTTACATACAACTAGTAATGAGTTCTTCCTTGAAGGAAAATAGCTATTACATTTAGTACAGTGAATCATTTGTTTCTCCTTTAATTGTTTTGTTTAAAGTCAGCAAAGCTGATCATTTTTTTTATTCTTCTGCTATTCCTTCTTTTACCGTTCAATTTGTTTATAACACTATCTGGTCCCCAGGTTGCCTTGAACAAAGTATCTGGTATAAGTTTGTTAACAAATATACCTTTATTATGGAACAACACTTTTTGTTTTATAGGGAAGGATACAGCACTTGAATTATTATTAAACCTATTGCCTGAGAAACTTTTAACATCTATAATTATTTTTATCCATTCATCATTTAACATAGATGAATGCTTTCCTTTAGATGATAACAATAAATGCTTAAGGCTACACAGGAAATCTTTTCTAATGAAGAAAGAGAAGTCAGGAGTATAAGTCATAGGCTTTAACATAACCCTATGCTCAATCCTGTCTTCTTTTTTCTTCATTATTTTTAAATGTTCATATTCAACTTTCTCATATAAAGAATATGTACATGGTTTGTAAGAGACATCCTTTATAAGGCCTATACTGGATGCTTCTTGTAGCCACTCATATACTTCTTCTTCATAGGAAGAATCAAAGTTTAATTTGTTGGTTGGTAACATTATATTCTAACTGCCTTGATCTCATATCTAACTCCATAGAAGTAAGGAGTCGTTGAAGTCTAAAGGACGCAAAGTTTTCCATGGTCATTGAGAATATAGAACCGTCTTGATTCTTTTCCATAGAAATTTCTCTAACTCTTTCTTTAGGATCTCCATTAATTACTATTACTTTTCTTGATGATTTTTCAATCGAACTTGATCCAAATCCAGAACTAAGAGTTACTTTCTTATCAGTAGACCTGCTTACCTGAGACACTACTATTACTATAATGTCTTTGCTTTTTGCAAGATTTGATAAAGTAGGAAATATCTTCTGCAATCTGGCTGTGGAATTCTCAAATGAAATCCCTTCAACATAAATAAGCTCAGCATAATCTACTACAACGAGTTTACACTCTGTTTCTTCTACTGCTCTTTCTATATTATGTAGCCATATTTCGTCACTTGTTACAAGCTTAACATGTTCTATCAGATGTCCAAACTCCTTAAAAGCTTTCTTAGCTTTATCAGGCATCATCAGTTCTTCTTTAGAAAGGCCTGATGCTATCTGTAGGAATCGTCTTTGCATTAACCAAGGTGCAAGTTCTGGAGAAAATAATATAGTATTGAGTTGATAGTTTTCATTAACTGTATTGTTTATGAAATCAACACCCATTATTATATTTTGAACAAGACCTGACTTGTTAACTCCTGTACCTCCTATGATAGTTACTAGTTCACCTGGCATTATATCACAGTCTTCTGTCTCAGGAAGTCCAAGCATCTTTGTCAGTGCTATGAATCCCATTGTCTTTGGATCTAACATTAGTCTATCTATAAGTTCTCGTTGCATATCATTAGAAGACATATAGTCTATCTCAAGATCCTTGGCTTTATAATGAATGCACCTTGTAGAACAGTGTGCTTTCAGGATCTTGTCATTACATCCAAACTTATAGCCTTTAGTGTATGTGTATTCGACATTTTTTATTACTATGTTTTCATCTAATTGATTAGCATTCCATTCAAGAGCAATCAATTTGGCATACTTACTAGGTATCCCTGCTCTTGCACAGAAGGATGCTATTCTTAGCACTGTAAGATTCCTACTTCCCTTTTTTGGCTCTTCATTCAGAATTCTATACATACAAGATACTATGTGTGAAGGCTCAATTACTTTAGTTAAGTTTCTAAGCTTAGGGACGTCTAACGATAGATAGTCCTTTAATTCATTATAACCACACTTATCTTCTTGTTCTTCTAGAAAGATGTTTATTCTTTCATCAAGGTTGTCTATTGTGGCAAGCTCCAAAACCCTAGTGTAATCAAGCGATCTTGCTTCAGAGAAGGTAAGATATATCTTATATCTATTCTGCTTCTTATTCAGTGAAAATGGAAGCCTGATTAGAGATGAGTTAGTATATATTGAATCATCTGGAATATTGAACAGATTTTTAATTGTGTTTTTTATTATGAAAGGATAATTAACTTGAGGTTCTAATCCGAAACAATCAGAATGGATATCTATATGATATCCTGTACCCGAGTACCACAGATTCATATTGTTTTCTGATAATCCTAAATTAAGCAAAGCTTCTATCATTATTTTGAAGTCTTTGTTAACCTTTTCATCAGAATTATTTCCTTTATCAATGTCTATAGGGATCCATGGTGCACTTCTTATAGAGAAGTTTTTAGCCACAGATCCTTTTTTAGACATTTTCTGAACAGCTTCTTTACCATATAAAAACACTGACTTGTAAAGTTCAGATGTTTTTCCTTCCTTAAGGATTATTGCCCATATATCATCCTGGTTTACGAAATCTCCACGTCTTCTAAGGTTTCGTACAATTTCATAATACCAGTCAGTCATTATTATACCCGTATTTTATTGGTTTTGCTTGTGTTGTATGGTGTTGATGTTGCCACAGAGCTACCTTTAGGTTTTTTCATTCCAGTGATTGATCTATGGGGATCAAATATCTTTAAGAAACCTGTTTCTATATCATGATTAACATCATTTTCAAGAAACCTCATTTCATCCGCAGGTCTTAGGTTGCTATGGATGTTAGTATATCTATCATCCTCTGTCCTATATACGAACACGGCAATCTCAATGTCCTTAGCAGTCTTAACATATCTTTCAAAGAATTCTTCTTGAGATATCTTGTTCCTGTTTTCATCTTCCATTTCTCCATTAAGATTAAAGCCACCATCAAAGCCTATAACATCAAAGAAATTATTTGCTTTAGATAGTAAGAAAGACTTAGGACTGATTCTATCTCCTTCCCAATCAAAGTTGCCAGATATATTATAGAACGTAGATTTAGCAGAGTTATTTGGGTCTTGAAATGATATTGACCAAGCTACATCAAATCCTCTCTTGTTCTTTGAAGGGTCAGAAGTGTTACAAAGTGCACTGCCTATCTTAACTATGTTATATCCTAATTCAAGATCCTCAAAGTCTCTTGATCCGCCTTGATATTCAACTCTGTTTTTTTTGGACATTGTTACTCTCCTTTATAGTTTTCTATTGTTTGTTTAAATGATTTGTAATTGAAGGGAATTACCTTCCCTGACAATGCTTTTATTCTAGAGCCTATATGTTGCTCATCTGAGTTATCAAAAGATACCTCAGCAATAGGTTCTCCACTATCTTTATTAATACTAACATATCCTATGATCTCAGCCAATGATGATACTATATTAGCAACACCTGATTGAAGTGTTGAACTAAGTTGAATAGTAGCCTTGCCTTTTTCTCCTGCCTCAAACTTAACTTTATCTTTAGCATGAGAAACAACAACAAGGTTTAGTCCTTTTGGTCTTAATATATTTAAGAATAGGTTAATGATATTTCTAATCTCTTCTTTAAGAATACCAATATCTTTACCATATCCTGCTGTTCCAAAAGGAGTTCCTAGTCTTTCTGCTATATCATCTTGTTTGAGTTCACAAATAGCATCAAGGGTATCTATTACTACAGTTTTATAAGGGAAGTCTGGAAGGTTAACCTGTTCTCCAAGATACTCTATAACTTCACTTATAGAATATACTGGCATAGTTTTACCCATGTCTTCTCCTGTTTGGTGAACATATCCTCTATCTTCTGGAGGAATAGGTTCTACTAATGTCTGTCCCTGTTTATCTCTGATGGGCTTACCTGAGCTATCAAGAACGATTCTCATCGGTGGGTTAAGAGAGGTAACTACAATTCTATTAACATCATCTACGTATGTAGCTCCACTTTCCGTATCAATAAGTAATACTTCTTCTGATCCTTTATCTCCCCATTTAGATAGCTCTGTTGTTTTATGGACTTTAGGATGTCCAAAGATAAACATAAAGTACCCTTGAGGAATTTGATTATGCTTAATGCCTTTATTTGATAAGACTTTAATCATCAATTACTCCTTTCTTTTTTGTTACAGTAAATCTTTGATAAGAATTCTGAGTGATATATCTATTATATAAGTCAGGGTTATCTTCTCTGAAACTTGCTGTATCAAACTTATTTGTTGAATAAGTTTTATATGATAACTTATAGCCATTAATTTCTTTAGTTCCAAAACCTACATAGCCCTTAATAATAGTGTCCAGGTTCTTCTTTATCTCTGTTACCTCTTTAAGTAAGGTATCATAGTAGTTCCTGGCCTCAAGTATTTTAGGTATAGCATTACGCATATCTCTGAATGATGCTGTGATATCTATCTCATTCTCATTAAGATATCCTAATGCTCTTTCTGTTGGCTTTGAGCCATCTAATAGAGGAGGATTCTGTGTTATAACATATGTATTCCAAAAAGAAACTATCTCATCTATTAAATATTGTTTTGTATCATGATAGCTCGGAGTAGATTCTTCTGTAAGAAGATAGTAATCATTTTTAACTTCATTAGCTCCATCTCTAATAGATACATACAGTATGGACTTATCTATACCTGTGCAATTAGCATAGTGTAAGACCTGAGTATAATAATAATCAGGTATTCCTCCTTCCCAATCTGCTCTATTATATGCGTTGGTTGTCTTGATCTCCATTAAGTATAACTCTCCTGATTCTTTATGTCTCAGGATAGCATCAATAGCAGATACCATAAAAGGATAGTCTGGATGTATAACAAGTTTATTATCACACTTGTCTGCTAATTCAAACTCAGGATTATCATTTAAGAATGTTTCAAGTAAAGAGTCTTCAAGCTCTATACCATCAATCATATACTGTGTCTTAAATTTATCTCTTCCGAAAAGTTTATCTTTCCAGATAGAGAATCTACTAGACCATTTGCTTTTATCTATAATACCTGCGACATCAGAACCACCAATAGCTCTTGCTCCTGTGTCTTCGCACCATTTAGAATATTCTTCTCGTGTTACGAAGTTAATATCATTAAGACTTATCATCTTTTTTCTCTCTTTGTTTGTTCAAGATATGCTTGGAATCATTATAAATCTTTGTAATACCTTTGTCCATATTGCTAAAGAGAGTTTTCTTTGTCTCAATGATGTCTTTCTTTAACAAGAGAGCCTCGTGAGCAACGGTCATACAAATATTTTCAAATGCTTTTTGTGGATGTTTTCTAATTAGATCAAGAATGATAAAATCTATTTGTTCTTCAGATAGCTTTTCTAACTGATCGATTACAGGGATAATTGAATTAGCTATTCTTCTTAAAGCGTCCATAAAGGTTTCTTTTTCTTCTCCATCTACCTCTGGTATTGGGGCTTTTAGTTCAGAAAGTCCGTGTTGGTCTTGTTCTACTGTCTTTTTTTGTGATGACATAGTTTCTCCTAAAACGTTTTGTTGGTTGCTGAAGGTATCTCTTTGCTATAATCAATGAGATCTTCTTCATATATTATTCTATCGTTTTTATCAGTACTTACTGTCGCAAGCACATAATAGTAATCAACTAAGAAATGTTTTTTCCCATTGATTTCAATCTTGTTAATTAAACCTTCTCGTGAAACAACAACTAACTGTCCTTGTTTAAAAGAAGATTCAACAGGTGCTTTCTTTACTACCATGATAGGAATATTACTGATCTTTTTTTCTGAGGGTATGTATAATTTAGATTCTTTTTCAATCTGAACCTTTCTACATAACAGTATTGTTCGTTGTTCATCTAAAATAACATCCATTTTTACTCTCCTTCTCTTTCCTTAAAAGTTAATGAATCAAAGTTTGATTAATTATTTTTTTTTGTCAATGTTATTCTTGTCTGTATCAAAAAGAAGTAGATTAATCATAAGGATAAGTATCCCTAAAAGGACAGTTATAATGTCCATAAGAATAATGTTGTTGCTTATGCTTCCCATTTTAATTACCATATTTCTTATTAGTAAGCTTTGCTATCTCTTTAAAAATAACTTTCCTTCTGTCGCTGTATTTTGAAAACAGGGAACAGTACTCATCTATTCTTCTTTTAACTTCTTCTTTAGAGTCTTTTTGGGATTCTCTTTGTTCTGAAATATATTCAGAGAGTAGTTTATACTTTCTTTTTATTTCATTTGTGAGCTTTTTAATTTCTGATAGTCTTATATCTATTTGCAAGGTGAGCTTTTTTTTCTCTATATGGTCGATCATAATTACTCCTTGAAATAAATACTATCATAGTCTATCTCTACATTTTTAATTTGGTTTTGGTTTTCTGTTTCATGAATAAGAATGGATATAGCAGAAGACAAAGCTCTCTGCAAGATGCCTTTCTTATCCTCTTCGTATGGCACGACAATCACGACGTCAAGACTCTCAAAGAAGTCTTTCTTGTTGTCATTGTATACAAATGCAATATTCTTAAGGGTAACTTTTACGGGTTTTAATTTTAATATATTCATAACTATGTTACCTTAACAATAATAACAATGGTAATAAAGAACAAGAGGTATAAAAATAACATATTTTCTCCTTCTTAATTGTTATAATAGGGAGGGCAATCAATCACCCTCCCTCTTTGTTGATCCTAATATGAAGATGTTTCTATCTCTAGTGGAAAACTAAAGGCAGAAATTCTATTATAGTAGAGCTTATCATTTACATAGTGTATCAACATGTTTACTGCAAGCATTGCTGATAGATCAGAAATAAGCCCGAAGCTTATAGGAGACCCACATGCAGACACCTCTACCATTTCTTTATCGAAGTTAATTGTTTTAAGCCAGTCCTTATAATGCTGTCTTCCATTAAGAGAGTTTATTTGGACTTCGTCAGAGCCCATTCTGGTCTCTATTATAAGTTCTATACTAATGTTTCTTGTTAGTGCATCAATAAGTTCTTTACGGCCTTCTAGAGTATCTACAGCTATGAAAGCATAGTGGAAAACACTATCCTTTATTGTGTCTCTGTTACACTTCTCTTCATGAACTTTTATATTAGCCTCGTTGGCTGTAGCAAAGTCTTTAATTGCATTAACCTTACTCATACCTATTTGATTAATATTAAAGTCCTGATTAGCTATGTTGTGAGACTCTACTTTATCATGGTCATATACTGTAATGTTTTCTAATCCAAGCTTTATAAGAGATGTTACTATCTTAGAACCAATAGCTCCACATCCTATTACTAGGATTTTCTTGTCTTCAAAATTAGAAGCATTAAAAATGCCTTGATGTCTGCGTATATCAATCATTGAAACCTGCTTCTTTAAGTAGGAATTCAGTCATTTCATCAGTGGTCATATCAAAAGTATTCCTAGCTTTAGCCTTCTTCTTATTCTTTGCATTATTAATTTTATCAAAGCTTGAAGGAATTTGTTTTTTTTTAGACTCCTTCTTTTTTTGATACTTATTAACAGCGTAAGGGACATTATCATTGCCCCAATAATTCATAGAAGGCTTAGTATATTTTTGCCTATCTTGATTGAATAGATTAGGATAATGGAAGGTTGTTTGTTCCTCTGGTTCATTATCCTTTATCATCTGTTTCATAACGTCCTGGTAGTGGTTAAACATATCAGAACGTTCTTCTACTGTTTCTATCTCAAGTTCAAACTTAGAAGAGATCCCATAAGATCCGAAGTACGATGCTATGTCTCCCTTTTTATTCATTACTATAGCTATATAATAAGGGAGATCAGCAAGAAACTCTTCAAAAGTTTTTGCATCTACACTCGATTGAAAGACTGACATGTTTACATGAGAATGTATGTGGCAACGGAAATGTCCTCCACCATATTCTTCTTGCAGTCTTTCTTCTACGTCTATCATTTCATCATAGGATTCTGCTAGTACTTCTGTTGTAGATCCTGTGAACTTCTGTTTTTCGGGAAGATATATGTCCTTTATTATAAGGTTGTTCCCTTCCTCAACAACAAAGCCAAAGAATGTAATTTCCTCTGGAGCTAACTCCACTATTTCCTTAGCTTTCTTGAAGGCTAATGCTGTTATTGTTATCATTTTGTTTCTCCAATATATAGTTATAATCTCTTTTGTTTTCTTTAATCCTTAGAACTTTCATTCTTTGACGGTCTGTGAATCTATCAAATTCATTAAATGTATGACTAATAGCTTCCTCTCTAATTAAAAGTAGAAAAATATTATACTTGTCTTCATATAATGGATATCTTATCTCCTGCTCTGAACAATACTTCATAAGATCATTTTTGTTGTTATCCAAAAATGTTGAAAGGCTGTTTATCTGACTAACTTCATTGTGTTCAATATCTTTCTTTGCTAATAATAATTCAGTATTTTTAGAAAGAAGTTTGAATATTTGTCTTGAACTAAGTCCTGACAATCTCACCATGTTTAACAATATAAGATCTTTATCCTCAACGTCATTAGTATTAATGACAGGGAAGAATCTTATCTTACTTCCCCAAGGGTCGGAAGTATTAGGATGTTTAAGAAAGTTTATAAGATAATCAGACAAGAACTCTATGTCCTTGTTGTTTGACATTAACTTATAAACATCATCACTGATGTTACCTAAACAAATACTACTTCCACTAGTATGTGGGATTTGAGATCCTTTTATTTGTTGGTGTTTGTTTATAAACCGTGGAGCACCCTCACCCTGTGATAAGTAAATGTCAATAGCTCCAAGATTATAAACAACATTATTAATAGTGTCATCCTTAACAAGGATTTGTTTGGTAGACAAGACAAGGGTTGATTCTCCTAAAGAGTGAATGAAAGATATTTCATTGTTATCGGGTTTAACTATCTGCTTTTTAGGTCTGTTGTTAATTGCCTCAATTTCCTTATTAATAAGTTCCATGTCTTTTCTTAACAAGGCTAGTCTTTCTTCAAGCAATGATTCTGCTTTCATATAATCTTGCTTATGAAAAGAAAGAGCTTCAATGTTTTCTATTGTGTCGTTATCTTCCATAAAATACCAAGACTTATTAACGTTAACGTTTATTGAGTTTAATTTTTGGACAATCCAACCTAGCTCATATATTAAATGAGGTAGACTCTTTAAAGATAGTTGACTCAATGGAATGTATAACGAATCATCAGCAGCAAAAACCTCAGAGCATAATCTTAATTCTGCATATGATGTTGGTGTGTATCCCATATCAATAAGGCTTGATAAATCTAATTGGGTACATGTAGATGAACTTACGATCCCTTCGTAAGTTACAATATGCTGATTGATTTCTTCAAAAGTTTTTTTTACTTTTTCTCCATTCATTATCTTGGTCAGGATAATTACATTCTTTATCCTGCCAAGGTCTTTTCCATTGATTTTTCTAATCCGGCTAGGGATATTTGAACATTCCTCTATTTTTAAATTAAAATCTATATTGTTAACAAAATTATCAACAGTTCTTACAACATAATAAGATGTTACATCTATTCCTTTCTTAAGTTTTGACAACATTTTGTCGTAATCAAGAAAGGAAAATGAAGAATTAATAGTTCCGTTATGGCCATCGCCTGCTATAGAGAAGCTATTAATTCTTAATGGTATCTTTTTCATTTCGGATAGCAATAAATCTTTATCTCTGTTTTCTACGTTAAATTTATATGTTTCACTTGAGTTCTCAAGGTTATAATAGAAGTCTATACTGTCTGAATTTATGGTTACTTCTTCATGTTCCAGAAGATTAATTAGTGTTCTTAGTAATGCGTCTGATTCGTTTGGACTACCTGTTCCAACGAACGGATTGTATAATTTCATATCTCAGCTCCTTAAAAAAAAATAAGGGGCAATTATGCCCCTATTAGTTATGCTCCTACAACGTTCTTAGAAACTCTAAGAACACCATCAGTATCTACATGTTCATCAATGTCAACAGCCTCTCCATTAAAGACCAGACTCTTTCCAGATGGAGAGATGTTTGCTTTAATTAGAACATCGTTGAAAGTTTCTTCTCTTGTTACTTCTACTGTGCTATTAAGTGCTCCTGCTGTTTTTACGACTATAGTGTTCATGTGAACTCCTTTAATATTTTTTCTCAGTATTCTTTTCACGCCTACTGGTAGCGTTTGGGGACTCGGTAACCCCTGTTTTAAACAACAGTTATACTCATGTTGTTGAGTTTTTCTTTGTAAGCCTTTTGACTTACAATAACATGCTCAATATATTTAGGGAATATATTAACTGTCCTACCATATTTGGTCGGTACTTTAATACATTCTATATCTAAGTCTATTTCTTTAGTTACGAAGACTGAATCATACATGTCTTCTAAATCTATGATAACATCTTTAGGTAATAAAGAAGTAAGTGTATTATACAAAGCCTCAAGAGCATCTTGTTGCATAAAGCCATATAGATGTTCCTTAAAGTCATCAACGTCTTGTATAATAAACACATTCTCTCCTGTTATAATGGTCATGCTGTTATCCCTATAGCTATAGCGATGACTATATAGACTATCTCCATTGTGTATAAAATCTTCTTGAATTCATCAAAGGTTGACCCTTTAGGAACAAACTTTGAGTAGTTTAACTCAAGGATTATTCTAATAATGAATAAAGAAATAAATAAAATATTCGATAATCCAATTACCCATGATATCATATATGCCCATACAAACCCATCAATTAGGACAAGAGCAGTAGCCCTGTTCCTTTTGATTAGATGTGGTGATAAGTAATATGATATTACATAATGGATTAGTAAGAATAGCAATATATTCTTAATCATACTATCTCCTTTATAAGGTTACAAATAAGCCCATAATATAGCTTCTTAATTCGTAAGGATCTGTTGATCCTATAAACATATATGGACCATCAGCAAAATCTTCTGCATTAAAAGCATACGTCTCTCCAACTAGTGGATTCATAATAAATGGACACCCATCTATTATAGTGCTCTGGTTTTCTTCGCTTATTATTAAATCCATAACTTCTACACCGTTCTCTAATGAGAACATGTAAAATGTCTCTTCAAAGTTAATCATATTATACTCCTTCTATTAATTCCACACCAATAACTTGGGCAGATTTATTCCTTAGGAACTCCTCCAACTTTTTAGGGTCAATAAATGTATAAAACCTTACCACTGATTCTGCATACATTGTATTAGGAGTATCAACTAATTTAACTATAAACCTAAGCATATTATTCTCCTTTATTATTCTTTTGGTCTCATTACAAGGCTGTCTTTCCAATGTGGACAGTCTGAAAAGTCTCTGTAGGGTTTGTTAGTAGTTTCAATTTTTGTTTTTTGACAATAGCTACATACATCATTCATATTATTTCTCCTTTGTTTCAAATTTTATAAATTCTAAATACCTTAAAAGAATTTTTGAATAATCCACATCGCCCTCATAACTTTCTTTTTCATTTGCGTACAATATAGCATCTTCATCATCAGTATAATTTAAAAATAAGAATTGTATAAACTCCTTATAGTCTTTACTATTTGTTAAATATTCGGCAACATAGTCGTTAGCTACTTCAAACAAGTCATCTTCATTCCAGTCTAAATTGTTATAACAATTTTTGCTCGCCAAAAAGTTTTGCAATTTATCACAATTTTCACAAATATGA